>Ga0228701_1000120_pt1 | contig 90612 bp, 84 predicted proteins | sample McNCre117_Aug_MG_2_FD_178017 | JGI IMG/M metagenome (GOLD analysis project Ga0228701, IMG submission 178017) | Freshwater microbial communities from McNutts Creek, Athens, Georgia, United States - 11-17_Aug_MG | ecosystem: Environmental > Aquatic > Freshwater > Creek | place: USA: Georgia... | reverse complement strand
GATTTTGCCTTTCACCAATGTCCTTTTTCCAAAAATAAAATTCCTGTCGATTCGGAACGATGTTCGTTCGAAACAAGTAATGCCAATGTTCACTTGCAACAGATAATCCAGTGTTGAAATTGGTGATTTGATTATTATTTAACGAGATTACTTTTCGGTTTCTTGGGATGGACGATAGTAAACTGTAGCCTGTATAGTTTTTTATCCAAGGTTCCCAAGATGGATGATTGGACAATTGCAAGAGTTCTAAAATAGAAGGTGCAATATCGATGTTGGATGTTAAGCGTTTTTGATTGCTCTTTAAATGGAATTTTTGCTGTGCATTCAGAAAACTTGGTGGAATATATGCCATCAATGGAATGCTGATGGTCTCGGTGTAATTTGTTTCTGCATGTCCGATGTTTCGATGTTCCATTAACGATTCTCCATGGTCGCTCACAAAGAAAATCGCCGTATGATCCAATAATCCTTGCTTCTTTAGTTCTTGTAAAAATTGTCCAATTAACTTATCTTGGTATCGAACGGCATTGTCGTATGAATCCTCAAAGCTCTCGTTCCATCGCTCTTCTTTTTCTGGCACATGGAAAGGGAAGTGGGTCGTGTTTAATTGAACTACGCCAAAAAATGGCTTTTCCTTGTGTTGAAGTTGTTTTTTTAATTCAACCATTGTATTGACATCCTTCACGCCGAGGTCATTGAAATAAGGCAGTCCGGAATTGTCCTTGTTCCAAAGGTAATCCAGTTTCGCATGAAGATAAAATCGATCGAAGCGATACCAGGTTAAGGTATGTGAGGACAAGAAAAACGTGCGGTAATTCAACTGTTGCCCCATTTCAAACAGCATTGGCTGGTGGTAAAGTATGGTGCTATCTTGATATGGTCCAATTCCTGTCATGATTGCCGGTACAGCAAGCATGGTTGTGGAGGCAATGCTGATTGGTTGATCAAAACGGTAAAAGGCAGTTGGATGGTTTTTTGCAAAGTTGGATAATGCTGGTGTTGTTGCCCGCTTATGTCCATAAAGTTGTAAACTGCGTTTTCTAAAACTTTCAAAGACAAAAACCAGCACATTTAATTTGTTTTTCGCCTTGACCTTCGGTAGCATTGCGGGAAAATGTTCACTCAGTCCTTTGCCTTTAAAATTCGTGTGTTCATCCCACGAAAAGGCATTTCTTTGGACACATGCTGCGAAATTTGCGTCCACAATGGCACATTGATCGTATTTTTTGTGTTGGTAAATGAAAACTTCAAAAAATGTCACTTGAATCAATCCAAACAAAATGAGTTGTTTCGTGCGTAATTTGACGACATGCGCTTTCACATACCAACGCATGAAGAATAGCAGTAGGATGGTCCCCAAAACAAAAAAGAGCAGGTCTTTTAATCCGCTGACATCGCGAATAATCATAAAAGCGCTTTTTGGTTCCGTCTTGAAATAGAGTAGGGTGTAGTAATTGGGGAAGATGCCGTTCAGAGAGAAGAAGGCATAAGATCCAATGTACGAGAAAAACAAGGGGATCAGAACAATCAGAGAGATGGAATAAAACCAGCCTTTTCGCTGTTCGAGTCTCTTCAAAAGTAAACTGAGGAAGGTGAAGAATCCGGCGGAAAGCACCAGCGAGAACAAATAAAAGGCGAATTGATTCCGACTATACATCGGTAGTAACTCACTTCGAAAATAGACATCAATCCCAATAAAAATAAAAGGAATGACAAGTAATTTCAGAAGTGATTTCATGAATGCTTAAAACGACGTTTTTAAGTCGGCTGGAAATTGCGCTTCCATTGCTGGGAAGTACACATGTCCCATGATCAACGGATTGAAGACAAAATACTGACATTTCACTAATTCTCCACTTGGAAGTTCGCACCAGAATTTGTTCATGTCCATGTTTTCCATTTCACCAAATTCATTTCGCTGCGCTTCTTTTACCGCAATTTTAAACATGCGAAGTTTGCTGGATTTTCCCGTTTTTTCTTTGACTTGAAGGACACAAAACGGCGTTGTTTTTTTCAAGCTGTCGCACTGTTTTTTGGACAATTCATAGTTAGCTAATTCAAAGTGAATTTTCTTATATCCCTGCAAATAGCGGTAAATATTCATCGTGTCCGCTTGTGCAAGTTTGCGCCCATTTTGCGTTAAGGTGTAACGGTTTCCTTTTGAAGTTAAATGAAAATTGCGAAATCCTTCCTTTGGATATTTAACATCCACGCTGGCAATTTCGTCCATTTCTAATTCAAAGATTTTTGTGCAGGCCCATTTTCTCGGATCAGCAAAGAACCTCGGTTCAATGATTCCAGTCATGCCTTTGATTTTCATCATGACAGGATTCGCACTTTTCCCATCCTCTGCAGTTTCCAATAACATGATCTGTCCATTGTGGTCTTGTGATGAAGGTCCAATGAACCATGTTTTTGTCCACTCGCCATCTTGAAAGATTTCAACTTTGGTATGACTAGCGGACATCAATTTGATAAATTGCTTTTGGCTTTTCTCTGAAAGGTATCCTTTCAACGAAATATTACCCAAGGCTTCCAAAATGTAATGTGCCCCGGACTGCATAATGCAACCTCCGTGCTCATCTGTCCATTCATCCCCTTTTCGCACTAGCGTGAACTTGTTGGAGAAAGCATCCGTGATGATGATTTTACTCACCGAATTCGTATCCGTAACTGCAAATTCAATGTATTCTGAATCTGTAACTCCGTCTTTACGGCTCAAATCAAAAGCGAACCATCCAAGTACGACGAGCACAACAAATAAGGATAGAAGGGTGACTATTTTTTTCATAAGAATTAGTTTCTAGCGTAACGTCTGGTTCGGATGTAATTCATCAATACACTCAATAAAATGATGATGCCTAACGGCAGTAACATGTTCATGGTTTTATAGAATCCAGCGAATTTGGTCACTTTTTCTTTGTCAATTTCTTTGATGTCAATTTGACGACTTCGAATGTCCAAAACGGAATTGTCCCCCATCATGTAATCGACGATGTTTTGGAAAAATTCTTGATTGCCATAGTACAAGGAAATGCGACGCTGGTACAAGTCCAAATCCATTTTTAGTTCATTGAAAGCATTTGGACGATACAAGAAGTTCATGCCTTTTGGGTTCGGCATCGAATCATAGGTATTGGCGAAAAAGGTTCCATTTCCGATTACTAATACTTTTCCTTCCTTATTGCTTTTCGGAAGGAAAGCATATTTTTTAGGTAAACGGCTCACAAATTCAGGAGGCAGGCGGTTGTTGTAATGTGAATTAAAATACCCTTCAACCATTCCACCTAAGCAAAGTTTATTGATTTCATCCGTTGGATTATCGACCAATTTTGGTGATTTCCCATAGTTTAATGGAAGTCCCAAGTTAACGAATGGTTGTAATCCAGATGGAATGGAATTCGTGGAAGAGGTGATCAATGGTGTCGCTTTAATATTCGGTAGATCAACGAAACTTAATTCATTAGCATATTTCAAAAGAATCGGATCGACATTACGCGTAATCGGATGTTTCGAAGGCGTCGCCATCACATGAAAGAACCATGGGATAAATGTTGATTCAGCAAAGGGCACAATTTTCGGTGCACATTGCACATCCATCATGTAGTTTTCATGAATTTTAATTCCGTAATCGAACAGCAAGCGATCCAAACGTAGGTTTTTGCGCATGGAATGAGTCATTCCGCGTGCCATCAATGTGTCCTCATTGTGTGTCAAGGTATTCATGAAAACCATGAGTTTCCCACCGTGCATGACAAATTGATCCAAGATATACAAGCTACTATCGGAGTAAGGAATTTGAGGATCCGCGATAATCACTCCATCCACTTCGTTCAATGCGGCAATGGAATCCTTCAAGGTGACATCCTTTAAATTGAAATACGGAGCTAACAACGCTCTTGCACGCATGGTTTCTTGATACGTTAATTCTCCGTGTCCTTGCAAAAATGCAATTGTCGGTTTGTTCACTTGTGTCAAGCGGCGCATGCTAGCGATGAGGTTATATTCCAGATTGTTCAGGGAAGTTTCCATGATTTCTGACATGTCCTCAAGGCTATATGGATGTCCAGGTTGTGTACCGGGTAAGAATTGTACGACGTTTTCTTTGGTGATTCCATTCACGGTGTAGCTCATGATGGCGCCAGGGAAAAGCATGACTTTGCTTTGTGTCCCGTCTTTCATGTACAAGATTTCCAAAGGCATAATTCCTTTTCCTTTGTCGTACAATTGGGCTCTCATCGCATTGATTTCTTCCTCAGATCCAACGTTAATGTCGGTGAATAAATATTCGATGCGATTTCCGGCAATGCGCTTAAAGTCTTGAAGTTTGTCCTTCAAAGCGGTTTGAAAGTGCTTGATTTCCGAAGGCATGTTTCCTTCCAAGTACACTTGAATGCTGATTCGGTTTTCAAAGTTTTCTTTATTTGCCAAGAAATTCTCCGTGCTTTGCGCCAAGGAATATCGTTGGTCTTTTGTCATGTCAATTTTGTAGTAGAGGAATGAGCCAATGACATTGACAAGAATGATGGCTAGTCCGACCAAAGCCAGTACTGTCCAATTGAATAATCCTTTAGTGAGCGCTTGTTTCATGTTATTTTTTCAATGTTTTAATCACCGTCAAAGAGGCAAATAAGAACAATAAATTCAAGGAAATAAAATAGATAATATCACCTGAATCGATGACACCTTTCTTAATCGAATCGTAATGGAAAGCGATACCGATGTACTTAATAAAGTAATCAAGTCCACCGAATTGACTGAAATTCCCCAGTAAATTGAACCCATCGTAAAACACCCAACACAAGAACATTGCTAGAATAAACGCAACAATTTGGCTATTGGTGAGTGAGGAGGCAAAAATACCGATGGAAACGAATACAGCCCCCAGTAATATGAGTCCCACGTATGAAGTCAGAGTCGCACCTGCATCAATGTTTCCAACTGGTTTTCCAAGGTAGTACATCGAGATGAAATAGATGATGGTAGGAATAATCGCAATCACTAACAACGCCACACCCGCAAGGTATTTAGCGAAAATCAATTTGAAATCTGAAATGGGACGCGTTAAAAGAAGTTCAATTGTTCCGGTACGACGTTCTTCCGCAATCGAGCGCATGGTGATGGCTGGAATAAGGATAAAGAAGATCACTGGCGACAAGTTGAAGAAGGGAATCATGTCCGCCTCCGTTCCTTCGAGTAAATTCGTATTGTAGGAAAGTACCCAATGGAACAAGCCTGATGCAATCAAGTAAATGAGGATAAACACGTATCCAATCACTGAACTTAGAAAACTATTGATTTCTTTAAAAAAGAGTGCGCGCATATGAATTTTTCAGTTCTCAAAAATAAGGATTTTCCACGTACGATGAACAGGCTCAAAATTTCCTTTCAACGTGGTTTTTTTGAAAAGTTTATTCAAAAAAAAATCCCGCGAGAGGCGGGATTTTCATGATGAGAATGTATTACTATGCTTTTTTTACATTGATTGCATTCAAACCTTTACGACCTTCTTGTAAATCGTACTCAACTTCGTCGTTTTCTTTGACTTTGTCGATTAATCCTGTAACATGAACAAAATATTCTTTGTTCGTGTCGTCTTCGATAATAAATCCAAATCCTTTAGATTCATTAAAGAACTTTACTGTTCCTCTACTCATTTTGTAATAAATTAATTTCGGTAAAGGTAGACTTAATTACCGGTTATCCAATAAAAAGTGAAATTATTTGACTTTTTCAGGAATTAACCCCTTGAAATCCATCGAAGTAATGGCGTAAACTCCATGCTTCCGGCTTGGCAGAAAACCATGGTTTGATAGTCGGCCAAATGCTTCGGAATAAGTCCGATTGTCGGTAATTCTCTAGTGCTTCTGGATTTTCCCATTCGCTGTAGGTCATGATGATACACGGATTTTCAAGATCTTGAATTAAGCGCATACCCTTGCATCCCGGGAATTGTGCTACTTGCCACTTGACCGTTTCGAAATGTGCAAGAAATTCGTTTAAATGTGCTTCTTGAAAGGTTAATTTTACAATGCGAACTAACATCTTGGATTTATTCAAAAAGGGATTTAATGTCTTCTTTGGATCCTTTTGGTGTAAATTCTACGTGTACCGCATCTCCTTGACGCATGCCAAAAAGTTTGTTTGCTCCGCCTGTACTTCCATTTGCACCACGGTTAATGGCGATTTCTAGCAAGTCGCTACTATTGAACAAAGCTACGCGCTCACCCATAGTCACTTGATTATACGTTTCGTGAACCACATCAATGAAGTATTCTTTGTTCAAATACTTAATCGTGAATGGAATTCCCTCTCCGAATCGTTGGAAATCCGCTTTCGTGATGTTGGTAATCAAGTTTCCATAACCATCGATGTGAATGACGTTGCCGCGAATGGTCAAATGCTCAATCACTGGTTTTTGCATGAATGCACGACGATAACTATTTGTCGCTGTAGCGAAACTGCTCAATGGATTTCCATCGGCAATTTTTTTCGCTAGAGGGATGAGGCAATTCTTTGTTGGGAATTTCACCATTTCCCGATGTTGGTATATATCGGTGTATTGATACAACTCATCTGGATGTTCCTCATCGAGGAAACTCCCAAAGAATCCGTTGTCATTGGAAATGAAAAATTGTCCCTTGAAGGACATGATACAAGGCAAACTTATTTTCTCTCCTTCCAGAATCGGTTCGCTGTCCACACCAATCACGTGTATCGTGCCTTTTGGGAAATCTTGGTAGCAGCAACGAAGCTGAAACGCAGCGTTCGCCACATCGAACGGACGAATATCGTGAGAGATGTCAATGATCGTAGCTTGAGGCATTTGATTCAAAATGGCTCCTTTCATGGCAGCTACGTAGTAATCTTGTAGCCCAGTATCTGATGTAAGTGTTACGATTTGCATGTCAAACAGAAATCAGTGTCCGCAGAAATTTATAATTTTACCAAAAGTAATCTAAATAAGAGTATCAGCCCCTGATCATAGCAGAAAATAAATTGAACATAGGAAATCGAAATATAGAAATTGCTGGATTGAATCCCGCGGAAATTTACGGAGTCAACGATGCGAACCTACGCCACTTGAAAACGTTTTTCCCAAAATTGAAAATAACGGCTCGCGGCAACAACATCTCTTTACATGGAGATGAAGAAGTGATGGATGAATTTGAACGCAAATTCAATTTGATCCTTCAACACTATCAGAAGTTTAATCACCTCACCGAAAACAACATCGATAATTTAATGTTGACTGATGGGTCCAATCTACTCTCAACGGAAGATGGTTCGGAAATTTTAGTGCACGGAAATGGCGGGACTAAAATCAAAGCGAGAACCGTCAACCAAAAGAAATTAGTCAAAGCCGCTGATCAAAACGATATGGTTTTTGCAGTGGGACCAGCAGGCACAGGTAAAACGTATACGGCCGTGGCTTTAGCTGTCCGCGCGCTGAAAGCAAAGGAGGTAAAACGCATCATTCTTACCAGACCAGCGGTTGAGGCAGGGGAGAACCTTGGATTTCTACCAGGCGACTTGAAAGAAAAACTTGACCCATATTTAATGCCGCTTTACGATGCCTTGCGGGACATGATTCCGGCGGAGAAATTGGCAGACATGATCGAATTTGGCGTGATTGAAATCGCTCCGTTGGCATTTATGCGTGGACGAACATTGGATAAAGCTTTTGTGATTTTGGATGAAGCGCAAAACACCACACAAATGCAGATGAAAATGTTTTTGACTCGAATGGGTATGACAGCGAAATTCATCATTACAGGGGATATGTCCCAAGTTGATTTACCATCTAAACAACGATCGGGATTAGCTTACGCACTCGATGTGTTGAAGGATGTAGAAGAAATTAGTGTTGTGCGTCTTGGACAAAGTGATGTCATTCGTCACCGTTTGGTGAAACGAATCATCGAGGCGTTTGATAAAGCAGAAATAGAAGAGAAGAATCGCAAAGAACAATTAAAAGAAGATAAAAAATGAATGCAATAACGGAGTCAAATTTCAATTTTAAAGGTCAAACAAATGTCTATCATGGGAAGGTTCGCGATGTGTATACATTGGATAATGGACTCCTTGTAATGGTGGCTTCTGACCGAATTTCGGCGTTTGACCACATTCTTCCAAAAGGAATTCCGTTCAAAGGACAGGTGTTAAATCAAGTCGCAACCATGTTCTTGGATGCAACGCGAGACATCGTTCCAAATTGGCTTTTAGCGACGCCAGATCCAAGTGTGGCAATCGGATACGCATGTGAACCCGTTCGAGTGGAAATGGTGATTCGCGGCTATTTAGCTGGACACTCCGCAAGAGAATATAAAGCAGGAAAACGTGTATTATGTGGTGTTGCATTACCCGAAGGGATGAAAGAAAATGATCGATTCCCTGAACCAATCATCACACCGGCAACAAAAGCGGAAGAAGGACACGATGAAGATATTTCTCGAGAAGATATTTTAGCAAAAGGGATTGTTCCGAAAGACATCTACGAAAAAATGGAGTCCTATACACGTGCCTTGTTTCAACGAGGAACAGAAATGGCAGCTGCTCGTGGATTAATCCTGGTCGATACTAAATATGAATTTGGAATTCGCAATGGTGAGGTGATTTTAATTGATGAAATTCACACCCCTGACTCATCTCGTTACTTCTACAAAGAGGGATACGAAGAAAGACAAGCGAACGGAGAACCGCAAAAACAACTGTCGAAGGAATTCGTTCGTCAGTGGTTAATTGAACACGATTTTCAAGGCTTAGATGGACAAAAAATGCCATTTATGCCAGATGAGTTTGTTGCGACCATTACCGATCGTTACATTGAGCTTTACGAGAAAATTACTGGAAATACATTCGTAAAATCGGAAACTTCAGATATCACACGTCGCATTCAGTCAAACGTTGATGCGTATTTGAGTTCTTTGTAATTCACACACTGCTTTTTTGAATTAGTAGATTCAAAGATTAAGCCTTAATTTTGCTTAAATGACGCAACGGTAGACCACGTGTTTCCCGTGGCTTGATACAATGAAAATATGTCAGTTCATTCAAACGTAAAGAAAGTAACCACGCATACGCTTCAAGAGATGAAGAATGCTGGACAAAAAATATCCATGCTCACTGCCTACGATTTTTCCATGGCACGCATTGTCGACGAAGCAGGAATCGATGTGATTTTGGTGGGAGATTCAGCATCTAATGTGATGGCTGGACACGAAACCACCTTGCCGATTACCTTGGATCAAATGATTTATCATGCCTCTTCAGTTGTCCGGGCAGTACAACGTTCCTTGGTCGTGGTGGACATGCCTTTTGGATCCTATCAAGGAAATTCGAAAGAAGCGTTGTCGAGTGCGATTAAAATCATGAAAGAGTCTGGTGGACATGCGGTAAAAATGGAAGGTGGACAAGAAATCATTGAATCGATTGGTCGAATTTTAACCGCTGGTATTCCGGTAATGGGCCATTTAGGTTTAACACCTCAATCCATTTACAAATTTGGAACGTATGTGGTTCGAGCGAAAGAAGAAGAGGAAGCTCAACGATTAATCGACGATGCAAAGGCCTTAGAAGCAGTTGGATGTTTTGCGATTGTATTAGAGAAAATCCCAGCGCAGTTGGCTGCACGTGTAGCAGAAATGGTTTCCATTCCGATTATTGGAATTGGAGCAGGGAATGGTGTTGATGGACAAGTATTGGTGGTGCACGATATGTTGGGCATCAACAATGAGTTTAATCCACGATTCTTGCGTAAGTACAACAATTTACACGAACAGATGATGCAATCTTTCCAAAGTTATATTCAAGATGTACGCTCTGGAGATTTCCCGAATGAATCTGAACAATATTAATTGAATGAGGTCAGCTTTGATCTTTCTGGTGTTGCTTTTATGCGCTTGTCAAACGGGAAAACGCACAGAGAAATCAACCCAAAAATCAATAGCAAATTATTGTCGCTATAGTAAGTACCTATCGATTAAGGATTCGTTAGGTGGATACGTTGTGCTGATTCAGCATCCGGATTCAAAGCACCGATATTACCATTTGTTTATTGCACAACCAACAAAACGCTTGAGTGTTTTATCTTCCACACACATTGGAATGCTCAGTGCGCTACATCAAGAAAATGCCATTGTTGGAATTTCTGATTTGCGATTTGTATTTAGTCCATTGGTCCGCAATCGAACCTTGGCAAAACAAATTGTTCAGCTCGATCAAGCGCAAAGTGAGCAGACCATTTCCGTCGATAAATTGCTGGAATCAAAAACGGAATATGTGGTCTATAGTGCTTTTTCCGGTTCTTTTTCCAATGAAGAGCGCTTAAGAAAATTAGGAATTCAGTGCATACCGGATTACGATTGGCGCGAAGAAAGTGCATTAGGCAAAGCGGAGTGGGTTCTTTTGTTCGGTGCATTGACCGGAAAGATGCAGGAGGCAAAACACTTATTTTCGACCATTGAAAAAGCGTTTCAGAAGGAAAAAATCAAATTGTCAAGCGTACATCAACCGGAGCGAATGATTTCTGGAAATGTAACGGGGGACTTTTGGTACGCACCGGCAGGAGATAGTTACATGTCGCAACTATACCGCGAGTCAGGATTTCATTACATCTATCAACACGTTAAGGGAACGGGAAGTTTGGCCTATTCGATGGAAAAAATCATGAAGGATGGCCAGCAAGTGCAAATTTGGATGAATCCAGGTTTTCCAACGCGAAGTGCTATTTTAGGTGCGAATCCAAAAGCTAAGTACTTGCCTTTCTTTTCAAATGCACGGATTTATTGTTACACGCATAACAGCAACAAATATTGGGAATTAAGTGCCTTGCGTCCAGATTGGTTACTGGCTGATTTTCATGCCATTTTAACGAATAATGAAGGAAAGAAACGTTACTTTTACCAAGAAGTACGATGAAAGATAGAAGCCTTCGTTTGATTGTCATTTGCTTGCTTGGACTCCTGCCCATTGCCATGTATGTACACCTCATGAGTGGACAAATTGAATTATCTTATTCGTCTTATTGGAAAGCGATTTTCGACTTTAACAACAAGGATACCTATCAAGTGTTGATCCGGGAATTTCGCATTCCACGCATGATGATGGCGCTTGTTGCAGGCGCAGGACTGTCATTGGCTGGAATGTTGATGCAGACCTTGTTTAAAAATCCACTAGCCGGACCGTATGTCCTAGGAATTAATTCTGGTGCAAGTTTGCTAATTGCCGTGAGCATGATGACCGGAATTCAGTTGTTTCAATCCAATTTCGGCTTGATAGGCACCGCATTGATTGGAGCCATGGGGGCTGGATTTTTAATGATGTTTGTCGCTCAACGCTTAAAGTCACAAATTTCCTTACTCTTAGTGGGGCTCATGTTTGGAAGTTTTACGGCGGCCCTTGTTTCGATGATTGAATCGAAAGCAGGAGCAGAATCCTTGAAGTCTTTTACCATGTGGTCCATGGGGTCGTTACAGCAAGTGACCTTTGAGCAGTTGCCGATTATTTTAACGCTATTTATCCTGAGTATTGCAAGTGTTTTTTTACTTGTCAAGCCTTTGAACGTGCTTGTACTAGGGGAGAAGTCGGCAAGTATGTTGGGAATTCACATACAGCGCACACGTTTTTTAATTTTGGGAATTACCGCTTTGCTTGCGGGACTCATCACTGCTTTTTGTGGACCAATCGCGTTTGTTGGCATGGCCATTCCCAATCTCACACGCATGTTGTTTCGAACATCCAATCATGCAGCATTGATTTGGGGGAATGTACTCATTGGCGGATTGTTCTTATTGGGAATTGATAGCATCATTCAACTGTTAGAAGGACAATTAAGCATTCCGTTAAATGCTTTCACTTCCCTTATCGGAGCACCATTTGTTGTTTTCTTATTAATGCGAAAAATCAAATGATTCAATTCGAACATATCGCAATCGGATACAGTGACGTATTATTGAGGTCCGCATTCATTGAATTGGAGGCGGGAAAGGTCTATGCATTGATCGGCCGAAATGGTATTGGAAAATCTACCTTGTTGCAAAGTTTGACTGGCATGGTTCCATTGAAAGAGGGCACGATACGCTTGTTAAACGATTCATTGGAAACATTGTCTAGATTAGAATTGGTCAAAAGAATTGCGGTCGTTGAATCCCGTTTCGAAGGACTAGAATACCTGAAAGTGAAAGATTACATCGCATTAGGTAGAACACCACACACGGATGCCTTTGGAAACTTGAAGCAACAGGATTTAGCGGTGATTCATGAAATAGCCGGTGCATTGGGGATTCTTGCACTCATGGATAAATTTACCGATCAAATCAGCGATGGAGAACGACAATTGTGTGCCGTAGCACGTGCGTTTGTTCAGGAAACACCAATGATTATTTTGGATGAACCCACGGCATTTTTAGATTACCTAAATCGCAAGAAGTTATTGACTATTTTGGTTGAATTGGCCCGAGATCAACAGAAGTGCATTCTACTTTCAACGCATGATTTAGAATTGTGCATTCAAGAAAAGGTACCGATGTTATTGGCAAGTTCTGGCAAACTCAGTTTAAATGAACAGTTGACTTTGGATGAGGTACTCAACGAAATGTCCAAATACTAAAAAAGGCCGACAATTGCCGACCTTTTCTTTCTTTTTCATGCAGGACTGATTAAACAGTCATGATGTCTTTTTCTTTGATTTCAACAAGTTCATCAATTTTCTTAATGGCACCGTTGGTGATTTTTTGAACTTCTTCTTCCGCGCTTTTAGCCATGTCCTCGGAAAGACCGTCGTTTTTCAAGTCTTTGATCATATCGATCGCATCTTTACGGTTGTTACGAACGCCAACTTTAGCATTTTCAGCTTCTCCTTTGGCGCGTTTCACAAGTTCGCGGCGTCGCTCTTCGGTTAATGGTGGAACGGTAATAATTAATTGCTCTCCGTTATTTTGTGGATTTAATCCAAGGTTGGAATTGATGATTCCGCGGGCAATTTCATTGAGCATTGCTTTTTCCCATGGTTGCACCAGAATGGTACGAGCATCAGAAGTATTCACATTTGCTACTTGTTGAAGTGGGGTCATGGATCCGTAATAATCGACCATTACACCGCCAAGCATAGCTGGGGAAGCTTTTCCAGCGCGAATTTTAGTCAGTTCACTTTCTAAGTGACTTAAAGTTTTTGAATTCGAAACTTTAAAGTCATCATAAATCATATTCAGCTCTTCCGTCATCTCTTTTTAATTACAAACGATTGTTCCTACTTTTTCACCAGACATTAATTTCTTTAAATTTCCCGGTGTATCCATATCAAACACGATAATGGGCAAATTATTTTCTTTACAAAGTGTAAAGGCTGTCAAGTCCATGACATTTAATCCTTTTGAATAGACTTCATCAAAGGATATTTGATCATATTTTGTTGCGTTTTTGTCCTTCTCAGGATCTGCCGTGTAAATTCCATCGACGCGGGTACCTTTCAGAATGACTTCCGCATTGATTTCGATGGCACGCAAAGAGGCAGCCGAATCCGTTGTGAAGAATGGATTTCCTGTTCCAGCACCAAAGATAACGACACGTCCTTTTTCCAAGTGACGAACAGCTCTTCTGCGAACGAACGGTTCCGCGATTTCTTTCATTTCAATGGCGGACAATAAACGTGTCGTAACGCCATTACCTTCCAAGGCCGATTGAAGCGCCATGGAATTAATCATCGTCGCTAACATTCCCATGTAATCGCCGTGGGTGCGATCCATTCCACCTTCCTCTGCTTGAACACCTCTAAAGATGTTTCCTCCTCCAATAACAATCGCCACTTCGATACCAAGTTCATGCAGTTCTTTGATTTGAACAGCGTATGCGTTGATACGTTTGTTATCAATTCCGAACTGCTTTTCACCCATGAGTGATTCGCCACTTAATTTTAGAAGAATGCGTTTATATGTCATATTGAAAGGATTGAGCAAATATACAAATCGTTTGGTTTGGAAAAGTTGAACACAAAAAAAAAGCTATCAAATGATAGCTTTTTTTAAGTTCTTAACTTAAGGAGAATCGTTTAAAGTCGGTGACTGTTAAACCTTTCTCAGTACTGTTCAAGAATTGTTCAACGGTCATTTTATTGTCGCGAACGAATGCTTGACTTAGTAATGTATTTTCTTGGAAGAATTTATTCAAGCGACCCAAAGCGATTTTCTCAGCCATGTCAGCTGGTTTACCTTCTTGGATAGCCAAATCTTTTCCAACTTCGATTTCACGTTCGATTGTACGTGCATCAACACCATCTTTATCGATTGCGATTGGATTCATGGCAGCAACTTGCATTGCTACTTGACGACCTGCTTCATCGATATCAGCTGCTGAGTCAGAACTTAATCCAACTAAAGTTGCCAATTGGTTTCCAGGGTGATTGTAAGCAACTACTTTGCTGCTATTAATAACAGCGTAGCTTGATAAATCTAATTTCTCTCCGATCACACCAACTTGTTCAGTGATTTTTTCTTCAACTGACAAACGGTCATCATAAGGAAGTGCTTTTAATTCTTCTGCGCTTGCAGGAAGTTTCGCTAAAGCGATATCTACTAAAGATTGAACCAATGATACGTATCCGTCGTTTTTCGCAACGAAGTCAGTTTCACAATTCAACGCAAGAATCACTCCTGATTTTCCATCAGCGGATGCTTGAGCAATAATCACTCCTTCTTTCGCATCGTTATCACCACGTTTAGCAGCGATTTTTTGACCTTTTTTACGAAGGATATCAACAGCTGCTTCAAAATCTCCATTAGCTTCTACTAATGCGTTTTTGCAGTCCATCATTCCAGCGCCTGTTTGTTGACGCAATTTGTTTACATCTGAAGCTGTAATAGCCATGACTTTATTTTTTATGAATTAATTATTCAGCTGAATTCTCTGTTGTCTCTTCTGCCGCAGGTGCTTCTTCAACAACTGGTGCTTCTTCCACAACTGGTGCTGCTTCAGCAACCGGTGCTGCTTCAACAACTGGAGCTGCAGCAACTACTGGAGTTACTACCTCTGTTGCATCTGCTTCGTCTTTATCACCAGCTTTCAAGTTTTTACGGTCTTCTAATCCTTCGCGAATAGCTTCACAGATTTGATCCATGATTAAAGCGATTGATTTCGTTGCATCGTCATTCGCAGGAATTGGGAAGTCAACTAATTTCGGATTTGAATTCGTATCAACCATCGCAAATGTTGGGATGCTCAAACGACGAGCTTCAGCTAATGCAATGTGCTCTTTTAAGATATCAATGATGAAAATAGCTGCTGGTTGACGCGTCATGTCAGCGATTGAACCAAACGTTTTTTCTAATTTCTCACGTTGACGAGTTTTGAATAACTTCTCACGTTTGTTTAATGTCTCCCAAGAACCATCTGACTTCATTTTGTCAATCATGGCCATTTTACGGATAGACTTACGTGTTGTTTGGAAGTTTGTTAACATACCACCAGTCCAACGTTCTGTTACAAATGGCATGTTTACTTTAGCTACGCGTTCAGCAACGATTTCTTTTGCTTGTTTTTTCGTAGCAACGAAAAGTACTTTTTTACCTGATTTCGCGATTTGCTTCATAGCAGCACATGCTTGATCAAGGTGAAGCATCGTTTTATTCAAATCGATGATGTGAATTCCTTTTTTCTCTTCGAAAATATAAGGAGCCATTGCTGGGTTCCATTTTCTTTTCAAGTGACCAAAGTGTACACCTGCTTCTAGTAAAGTTTCAAATTTTAATTTAGACATATTATGTTTTTGTTTACGTTCCTAATATAATAAGTTAAGCAACGAAGGAGGGACAACCAAAGATTGTAGGTACTCCGACGTTTGGATGCTAAACAACCTAATTCTCGACGATTAACGTTTAGAGAACTGGAATTTCTTACGTGCTTTCGGTTGACCTGGTTTCTTACGCTCTACCATTCTTGGATCACGTGTCATTAAACCTTCTGCTTTCAATAATGGTTTGTAATCAGCAGACAACTCAACAAGTGCTCTGGAGATTCCCAAACGAATCGCTTCAGCTTGACCATTGATTCCACCACCCATTACGTTTACTTTGATGTCGTATTGACCTACTGTGTCTGTAAGGATAAATGGTTGGTTGATTTTCGCTTGAAGTACATCAATTGGAAACATTACCTTCATTTCTTTTTTGTTCACAACGATTTTCCCGTTACCTTTTGACATGTAAACGCGAGCAACCGCTGTTTTTCTTCTTCCTAAAGCATTAATTACTTCCATGATTCTTATTTGAGTGTATCAAGATTTAATAACTGAGGTTGTTGAGCTTCGTGTTTGTGCTCAGCACCTGTATAAACTTTTAAATTGGTGTACAATTTACGACCAAGTGTGTTTTTAGGCAACATTCCTTTAACCGCTTTCTCGATCAAACGCTCAGGGTGTTTTTTCAACATCTCTTCAGCTGACGTGAAACGTTGTCCACCTGGATATCCAGAGAAACGTACGTATTCTTTGTCCTCTAACTTCGTTCCTGAAAAAGCAACTTTCTCTGCGTTGATGACAATCACATTGTCGCCACAATCCGCATGCGGAGTATAACAGGTTTTGTATTTTCCTCGGATGATTTTAGCCACTTTACTAGCTAATCTACCTACTGTTTGACCTTCTGCATCTACAACATACCACTTTTTGTCTGCAGTTTCTGTGTTGCCTGATAACGTTCTGTAACTTAATGTATTCACGGTTCTTTTTGTTAAATAAAAAACGAATAAACCCTAAAATTAGGGGTGCAAAGATACAACTATTGTGATTAAATACAAATGAATTGCGAAAAAAAGAAGAATTTATTTCGCTTTAAACGCCGAAATGGCATTTCTTGTAAATTCACTCAATACGAGTCGTCCACTAATGGATGCACGTTCCATTAATAATTGATCCCAATGTTCGGTGTCCTGCCAAAAGATTTGCTTCAATTCTTGCATGGCTTCAGGGTTGGATTTTAAGAGCTGTTGAATCAAAACGTCAATCGCTGCATCCATGGATTGAGCGTCATCGAAAATTTCGGTGTAAAGTCCTTTGGACTTCGCCCATGAAGCGGATCTCCATTCCGTAGCATTGATGGCCAATTCACTCATCGCAGATAAGCCAATTTTACGTTCAACCGCTGGACCAACCACAAATGGACCGATGCCCACTGCTAATTCGGATAATTTTACTTCTGCATGCGCGGTCGCAAAACAATAATCGACGGAAGAAGCGATTCCAACGCCTCCACCTACGGCTTTTCCTTGTACGCGTCCGATGATCAATTTTGGACATTTGCGGCACGCGTTAATCACGTGTGCGAATCCGGAAAAGAAGACGTGACCTGTTTCTAAATCGTCAATGGAAATCAATTCATCGAAACTTGCTCCGGCGCAAAAAGCTCGCTCACCCTGACTTTGAATTAAAATCACTTTAACATGCGAATCTTCACCTAAGTCGGTAATCGTCTGTGCAAGTTTTCGTAGGATTTTTCCAGGAAGTGAATTGCTTAAGGGATGTCCAAAAGTAATCGTTCCTAATCCTTGCTCACTAATCGCTACATCTACAAATCCTTGTTCTCTTGCGTCCATATCTTATTTTAATGAAAAACTATCTGTTCCAATTAAGTTCCCATCACAGAAGATGCTCACTTTGTACGTTCCTTTTTGCAATTCTTCGCCTTTCAAACTGTAATATATGGTTAAGTCGATGGCTTCATTTTGATAATCGATCTCTTTTCGTTCGGAATAAGCAACACTGCCATTTTCTGTTTCAAGAATGTAGTTCGCTTTCGATTGTAACGTTTGTCCGTTTGGACCGATGATTTGCATATACACTGTTTTCTTACCAGCATTTGCCAAAACATTTTCTGAAATCGTGAAGCTGCTTCGAATTTGAACGGCATTTTTTGCTTTATCTGTCGGCTCTGGCATGTTATTCAATTTCAAACGCAAGGCATCCGACTGAATATTGTAGGCTTGTAATTTACTTCCTTTTTTCACTTGCTGTTGACTGGTTTCTGCCGCTCTTCTATACTCATCTCTTTCGGTTGAAGTGGTGGATAATTTTGCCGATGTTTCCACTAATTCCGTTCCGATTTTAATATTGAGTGTATTTAAAGAGTCGATTGTTCGGACATAGCTTCGCATGATGCCACGTAATGTTTCATTCTCTTTACGGACTTTCATTAACTCTCTGTAGCTCAATTTCCCGCTTTCCACCTTTTTCAACAAATCATTGATGCGGTCTTTTTGCTTGTTTAAACTATCAGCTTTCGACGCATCCATCTCAATGAGTTTGTCGTAGTTGTCCAACATGTTACGAAAGTCTTTTTTCAAATCTTTTGAAAGATCACCTACATTGATATATCCTCCTAGCATTTCTTCCATGCTTGCCATATCATTGGTTAGTTGTGCATTTTCATTTCGACATTCGTTGAGTTTTGCGCGTTGTGAGGACCAAGCATAGGCTAGCGCGGCGATACCAATTAACAAAATGAAAATGAATCCAAGGTATAGTCCATTTGAACTTTTAGGTGTTTGTTGTGCTTCCATTTGATAGAATTTTAATCAAAATTACGATATTTCTTATTTCTCAGCTTATGTTTTCTTCTTGAATCGTTACTTCCTTTTGAAAACGAGTAATGCTGTCTGGTCCAACAGCGGTAAAACGGGAATCACTGCTTGCGGGAAACGGTCCTCCATGATGCATAACCTCTAATACGCGCACACCTGTTGGAACTCCGTTTAAGATGATGCGTCCAGCTTTGTTACAAAGTAATGCAATAAAAGATTCCACTTCAGTTGTCTTCACGGAATAAATCAAACTAGCGGTCAATTGCCCTGGTAAGCCATTTAACACGTGTTTTAACTTGTCCTGCGAATCGTATCGAATGACCAAAGAAAATGGACCAAAGACTTCTTCCTGCAGGAGAACATTGGATTGAAATACCTCCAAATTCGTTTCAGCTAATGTCCAAGCGCCTTCGATTCCTTGTGTATGTGTTGGACACGTATAAACCTCCATTTGAGGGACGGAGCTCACTTCTTTTTTTCTTCGTTCGTAGTTCTCGAAAATCCGCGGATGCAACATCGGGACAGGAGACTTTGTTAAAAGGGCTTCCTTTAAAGCGTGTAGAAAGTTGTCTCCTTCCATTCCTGAAGGAACAAACAACAAGCCGGGTTTGGTGCAAAATTGTCCCGCATCATTACAGATGGCTTGACCTATTTTTTGAGCGATTACCTTGTTGTCATCTGGGTTTAATCCTGGAAAAATAATCATGGGATTACAGCTGCCCATTTCAGCGAAAACCGGAATTGGACTTGGACGGTTTTGTGCGATTTCCATGATGGCTTTTCCTCCTCGAATACTTCCCGTGAATCCTACCGCTTGAATGCGATTGTCCGCAACGATTTGCTGTGCCAAATTTACCCCATCATCGATGATATGCGCAAAAATACCTTGGGAGAATTCCGTTCGTGCCAAAGCTATTTCAATGCATTTAGCAACAAGCATACTTGTCCCCACATGCATCGGATGCGCCTTCACAAGCACACAACATCCAGCGGCAAAAGCCGCGACGCTGTCTCCTCCAATCGTTGAATAGGCAAGCGGGAAATTACTAGATCCCATGACAAGGACAGGTCCAATTGCCAATCGTTTTTTACGTATGCTAATGGATTCGTTTGCTAACTCTTGAACCTTCTCGAAAGTGTATTCCTTTTCTAAGTAATGCGCAAACAGTTCTAGGGTCTGCATCGTGCGTGTCCATTCCGCGGAAAATCGTTCCGACGAAAGTCCACTTTCTTTGCAGTACATTTCTTGAATGACAGACTTTTGCGATGACAATTGCTCGGCAATGAACCGCAGAAAACGGGCGCGATCAATTGGTGATGATCGCGAGAATTCAGATTGACATGAAGCAAGTTCAGATAGTTTGGACGCAAGTTCCAGTTCGGAGGTCGCTTCATAGACTTCCGAATTCCAAGAATTTAGAGATGGATTAAAGGTTCGAAAACCCATGAGAAACCTAAGCCTCTGTTAACGAGAATTGAAAGCTCTCCATGATTTGATTTGCCAACATTTTTTGACACGCCATGGTTACTTTTTCCTCTGCAGCTTCTTTTGAATCGGCCTCAATAAATAAGCGAATATGTTTCCCGATGCGGACACCTTCGATTTCAGATAATCCAATGTTTTTCATGGATTGTGACACAGCTTTTCCTTGAGGATCAAGAAGTGCATCTAATGGCATTACATCAATTTCAGCTTTGAATTTCATGTTTTTTACTTTGATTGTGTTCAATGATAGATAAAATCAGGTACAAAATTACAATTATTGGAATCGACCAGATAAAGAAAATGGGAATACTTATCAACGAAATGATAACAAGTAAGTAACGGAAGGTGTTGTCCTTCCATTTCCATGATTTAAATTTCAAGGCAATTAAGGGCAAAGGTGCAATCATTGTCATGGAGAAAAGTACAGCAATAACGGCGAGCGTATAGCAATCGAAAAGTCCGTAGATAAAATCATTTTGATGTCCCCAATTGTTTTTTTGATACCAAAAGTAAAGCGGGAAAAACAAAAAGAAAAAAGTACTCATTGGCGTTGGTACACCGATGAACTTATCGCTTTGACGCGTATCAATGTTAAATTTCGCCAAGCGAAACATGGAGAAAAAGGGAATAAATAAAGCTGTGAAAGGCAAGTATTTGATCGATGCATTAAAGGAGTTGTTCACGTCGTAGGACAAGGATGCAAACCAAGCCATGATTTGGTTGAATACAAAATACTTTTGCGTATCCGCTACTGAATTGGTCATTTTTAAGTCGATTACCGGACTGTAATCAACACCCAAAATAATCATCACCATCATGAGGACTCCCGGTGCAACGCCGAAGGAAACCATGTCGGCAAGGGAATCTAACTGTTTACCCAATTCGCCACTGGTTTTCGTCAATCGCGCCACAAAGCCATCGGCAAAATCAGCTGTGACTGAAAACAACAAGAACATAGCGGCTAAGTCCAGTCGCCCACTAAAGGTGAAAACGATGGAAATAATTCCGCAACAAAGATTCGTTGCTGTCAATAAATTTGCGAGTCCAAACATCTTTTAATTTTAAGGTAAATTTAGAACAAATCTGTTTTCTATTAATTTTATACGCGATTGAATTGCAAGAAACACACAATTTTTTCGAAAAAAAAAAGTTAATGAGGCATGAATAAAATTTTCCCACTTCTCATATGGTTCCTTTTTGGTGGATTTTCCCTCAATGCTCAAGGTAACTTAGCGCCTAAATACTCGAACGAATTCCTTGCCTTAGGAGTTGGCGCGGATGCTTTTTCGATGGGAAATGCAGTTGTGGCAAATACGGAAGGAGTGAACGCAGCATACTGGAATCCTGCAGGAATTCTTCAACAATCTGCTAAAATGGAGGCGAGTTTGATGCACTCCGAATACTTTGCAGGGATTGCCAAATACGATCATTTAGGTTTTAGCTACAAGATGGATGAAAATCAAGCGGTCGCCTTTACGTTCATTCGTTTTGGAGTGGATGACATTCCAAATACCACGCAGTTGATTGACAATAACGGCATCATCAATTACGACAATGTTCAATTGTTCACGGCTGGTGATTACGCATTCATGGGTTCATATGCACGGAAATTAAAAATACCGGGAATGTCCATTGGTGGAACCGCTAAAGTGATTTACAGAAATATTGGTGATTTTGCCCATTCTTGGGGATTCGGATTGGATGCTGGGTGGCAATACCAACTTCCGAAACATTGGAAATTTGGGGTGATGGCACGTGACATCACGTCGACATTTAATGCTTGGGTGTTTGATTTAACTCCCGAAATGCAATCGGTGTTTTTAAATACGCAAAATAGTCTGCCGAAAAATGGCATCGAATTGACCTTGCCTCGTTTGATTTTTGCTGCTTCTGGAAATGTGGATTTGGGTAAAAAAGGACTGAAATTGGGCGGTGAAGTAGATTTGGACATGACCACGGATGGGAAACGCAATGTGCTATTAAAAACAAATTTCGCTTCTTTTGACCCTCATGCTGGAATGTTCTTGAGTTATAAAAATGCATTTAAATTGCGTTGGGGTGTTTCAAACATTCAACAATTTACGAATTTCGATCAAACTAAGTATTGGGGCTTTCAACCAAACATTGGAATGGGAGTAAAAATTAAAAGTGTGCAGTTAGATTATGCGTTTACGCGTTTGGGAGATGTGAAAACCAACTATTACACGCACGTTTTCTCCCTGAAATGTCAGTTGGGCAAATAGGATTTAGAAAAATTTACAACTGAAAATCGCGGTATCGTCCACGTAATTCAATGGTCCTTTCCAATCTTCTAATTTCGAAAAGATGATGTTAATCATGTCCTCCATTTTCAATGGAGAATAGGCTTGAGCGTTTTTAATCAATCGTTCAACGCCAAATTGTTCACCTTCTTCATTTTCTAATTCGACCACTCCATCGGTGAAAAGAACAAAGGTGGTGTTTGGATTTAACGTCAATTTCCCCACTTTTATCGATGGCAATTCATCGAGCATCCCTAGTCCAATGCAGCCGTCCTTGAGCATGGTTACTTTTCGGCCATTTAATAAAAATGGATGGTTGTGTCCCGCATTGACGTACGTCATTTGCCGCGTGTAAGCGTTGTAATGTGCAAGAAAGAAGGTGATGAATTTCTCGCCCTTCGCGCTTTTCATGACGAGCTTATTCAGTTCTTCCATCAGGAAGGACATTTCGAAACGTTGGTATTTAAAAAGTGTCCGAATAGTCGCTTGGAAATTGGCCATTAACATGGCTGCGCTGATTCCTTTTCCACTCACATCGCCGATGCATATAATGTACTCCTCATCGCCGAGTGGAATAAAATCATAGTAGTCTCCTCCGATGGCATGACGCGGAATATAGCGTCCAGAAAGGTCCATTTTTCGATTCGAAGGCAATTCAGAAGGAAACAACATTTTTTGCATTTCCGAAGCAACTTCTAATTCTTTTGAAATCCGTTCTTTGATAATGTGTTGCTTCACCAAACGGTGATTTTCTACTGCCACCGAAATGATGTTCGCCAAGGTCTGTGCAAAGGAGAAATGTGCAGGTTCCAAATATTCCGTTTTTCCGAGCGTGGAAATCAATAAATAGGCGAGGGGCTTCTCTTGATGCGCTACAGGTATAACTGCTTGAAAATCGCTGAGCAAAGAAGAATTGGATGATTCTACCAAGGTGATTTCTCGGAAACGATACAATTCAGAATGTACTAAGTCTAAATCCACTTTTCCTTTATAACCAACTTTTACGGGACAATGCCATTCCTCTTCTTTGATGAACAAGACAAAGCGATGAAAGCTCAATTGTTCCTTCAAGATGAAGGAAAAAATCTTAAACAAGGATTCAACGGGTAAGTTGGAGTTAATGGCATTGGTAATTTCCAACAGGGAATGAAGTCGATTATCCTTCATCTCTAATTGCGACATTAATTCCGTACCTGTATTAAAACGCATACCTAGGATTTTGCTTGTTGTCTGAGGTGAGCCAATTCCTTGAATTTTTCTTTCACAGGTCCAGCGGGAGAACCAAAATACACTTCGTTTTCGGGTACGTTTTTGGAAATTCCTGACTGACCTAAAACGGTTGAATGGTTTCCTATTTTAATCGCACTTGTCGTTCCTACTTGTCCCCAAAGCGTGACATGATCTCCAATTTCTACACAACCGGAAATCCCACAAGCGGCAGCAATTAAACAATGTTCTCCAATTTGGGTGTCGTGTCCAATGTGAACTTGATTATCGATTTTTGTCCCGTGTCCAATTTTGGTCAAACCAGTTACGCCTCGATCAATGGTACACAATGCACCGATTTCAACGTTGGCAGCGATGTGTACACCTCCGCAGGATTTTAGTCGGTCGTAGCCATCCGGTTTCTTTTTGTAATAAAAGGCATCAAATCCGATGACAGTATTTGGTCCAACAACGACATTCGCTTCGATGGTGGTAAAGTCACCAACATGGACACCAGGATGCAGGTGAACATTCTCCCCTATGCGAACATGTTTTCCAAGAAATACATTTGGAGCGATGACCGCACTTTCATGAATTTCTGTTTGGTCGCCTGTTAATAATCCCAAGAAGTACTGACTCAATTGATTGAATGCGTCGAAAGGGTGTGGGTGTATGAATAGTGTTTTCCCATCCGGACAAGCAACTTCCTCATTGATGATGATAAAACTTGCAGCGGACTCCAAGGCTTTTTCAAAGTACTTTGGATGATCGACAAAAACGATATCGCCCTTTTCCACCATGTGAATTTCATTCATTCCATGCGCCAATTGGTCCAAATTACCCGTAACTTCGCAGTTGAGCAATGAAACAATCGTGCTGATATGTTGGGGCGAATTAAATTTCATCTGATGAATCCCGACAAATGTAAGCGCAGAAAATCAAGGGAATTCAGCGATTTTTAGAATTTATCCCCCGCGAATTGTTCAAATGATAGAAAAAAGAAAGGAATTTTACGTTTTTTCTTGTTTATCAAAAAGAATTAGCTAAATTTGCAATCCATTTTCGAATAAGAAACTCAGTTCAAATGAAAAAAGATATACACCCAGAAGACTACAGACTTGTTGTATTTAAAGACATGTCGAATGATTACGCGTTTTTATGCCCGTCATGTGCTACAACGAAAGAAACCATTCAATGGGAAGATGGAAACGAGTATCCATTGTTCAAATTGGATATCTCTCACAAATCTCACCCGTTCTTTACTGGTATCGCTCAGTTCGTGGATACAGCTGGTCGTATCGATAAATTCAAAAACCGTTACGGACGTCACCTTAAATAAGAGGTTGACCCAATATATTCAAAAGCCATCAGCAATGATGGCTTTTTTTATGCCTAGAAATGTCGTGATTAATCTTGGAATTTAGCCGTTGCTCTTTTCAAACGATCATTCATCGTTTTACCTAATCCAACATTTGGAAATGGCTCGATGAAAAGGCGGTCAAATCCACGGGAGTCCATGTCATGTAAAGCCGCGTACAAGTTCTTTGCCGCTTCGTCCATGTCTCCGGAAGCGCTGAGGCAAAAATCACTGTCAGTAATGTTTCGTTCGTTTTGTTGGAACAAGATGCGCCCTTCGTTTGCCGTGAATCTTTGTTTGTCGTCCGAAAGAAAATAAAGCGGTGTTTCTGTCGCATAATGGTATTTCACCATGCCACTTGTTCGAACACCATGATGCAATTCGTTTTTCACTTCAGGTACATAAGCCAATTCCTGTTCAAGTCGCTCAATGGAAATTCCTCCTAAGCGATACACGATGACCTTTTGATCGTGCATACCGACAATGGTGGATTCGAGTCCAGTTTGACATGCTCCTCCATCTAAAATGTATGGAATGCGTTCGTTTAATTGCTTGAAAACGTGATCTGCTTTTGTTGGACTAATTCCACCATAACGATTGGCACTCGGTGCGGCAAGAGGAACGTCCAATTGATTCAATAAGGATAAGGTTAAAGGATGGTTTGGTATGCGTACCGCAACCGTTTCTTGTCCTGCCGTAATCAACGAAGGCACCAACGAACTTTTGGGAAGAATAAAGGTAATCGGTCCCGGACAAAATACCCGTGCCAATGCCAGTAATTCCTTGGGGAAATCCGAAACGTATGGATCAATGGCTTCAATGGATGGAAAATGTAAAATCAAGGGATTAGATGTCGGCCTACCTTTCGCCTCAAAAATCTTCAAAACGGCATCCTCATTGGTGGAGTCGGCAGCGAGACCGTAGACAGTTTCCGTAGGAATGCCCACAACTTCACCTTTCTTTAGCAAAGAAATGACCTGCTGAATATCCTGACCGATGCTCGTTTTCACAGAACAAAGGTAGTTGGTTCCGTTGAACTTGTGAATACTTTGTTGAAAATACCATGGGAAATTCATGGATTGTTTTCAAATCTAACGTACCTTTGTTTATAATAATTCTAAATAAGGTGAACGTAATTCTAGCTGACAGCAATGATTTAATCCGAATTGGACTTCGTGCCATTTTAATGGCCGAGTTACATGTGACAATTGTCGGCGAAGCGAGAAATGAAAAAGAACTCATGGATCAGCTGAAAACATTCGGTGCGTCTGTTGTTTTGATTGATTTCACATCTGAAGGATTCTCAATTGATACCATTCAGCGCATTTCAGCGAAAGATAAGTCCGTTAAATTTTTAGCATTGACATCCGCACAAAGCGCACAGACCTTGGTCGATGCACTTCGTTCCGGTGTGATGAGTTACGTGAAAAAAGATTGTGAATTGTCTGAAATTGTGAATGCCGTGAGTGAAACGAATCGTGGAAACAAGTTTTTTTGCGGTCAAATCCTAGAAACAATTCAACGTGCCAACATCGATGTGAATGATTTGGATTTTGAGTCCTTTAGTTGCGAGCCGGTGATTTTGTCGGAACGCGAAAATGAAATCATTGTTTTAATTGCGGAAGGACACACCAACGAGATGATTGCCGAACAATTGTTCTTGAGTAAGCACACAGTGAACACGCATCGCAAGAACATCATGGCGAAACTTGGCGTGAAAAACACCGCTGGAATAGTGATGTATGCTGTGAAGACCGACTTGGTCTCTCCGAACAAATTTCTGTTCGCTCCTTCGCTAAATTGAGATACTCAATTTTAAATTAAACCTTCGCGAGGTCAAGTAGTTTGGAATCGCATAATATTTACCTTCTACATCTTGAATCCACTGTTTTGAAAGGACATTGTTGATGCCCAATAAATTGAAAATTTCAAGTGAAACAGACGCTGCTTCACATTTTCTGCCCAATGGTTTGCGAGAAAGTTTTGAGTCCTTCAAAAGGTCGTAGGACAATCCAAGGTCTACTCTGAAATACGATTTCATGCGCAATGTATCCTTGTAACGTGTAAAGTCCGGTGGTCCATACGGAAGTCGAGAGCCAAATTGCAAGCCCATTTGTACGGTGAACTGTTCAAATCCAGGCATTTGATCTTGCACGAGTGCTCCAATGGTTAATAATTGATCCGTTGGACGCGGAATGTATCCGGGATAAACAACCGTACTATCAACAACCGTTTGATCTTGGCTGTAGCCGAAAATGATGCGTTCTCCAGCGGCGTTGAAATACTCCGTGTAATGATCGTTCAGTATGTCTTCTCTGGTGCGCATCAATCCCAACTTAAAGAAGGACTCAATGCCTTTCACAAATTCGCCGTGAACGTTCATGTCTAATCCATAGGCGTAAGCAACGGCGTTATTTTCGGCGTAATAGCGTGTGCGAACATTTTCTATTTCATACGGATTGACATCCCACAAATATTTGTAGTAAACTTCTCCTGTAAATTTAAAGGGCTTCTCGCGTCCCCACATTTCAAAAAACAAGTCGGTTCCCGCGACAAGGTGAAATGATTTTTGTGCTTTAACGTTCGTATTTAAATGTCCATCAAAGGTTCTGAATTCACGGTAAAAAGGCGGTTGATAATACAAGCCACTTGCTAAACGGTAATTCAAGTTGCGTCGCACAATGCGATTGTTTTGAACCATGTAAGCGCGCGGGGAATAGGTCAAACTCAATCGAGGCGTAAAATAGGGTTCGTGATTTACAGCGGTATATCCTCCTCTTAATCCACCGGAAAAAGCAAACTTGCTATTCGATTCCTGAATAACTTTAGAATATTCCTGATAGGATTTCACATCGTTTACCTTGTATTTCTTGTAGATTTTTACCTCGTAATTTCTCTTGGTATGTGTCCAAATGTGGTTCCATTGTGTAAATCCACTCACCTTGTAATTGAGCAAGTTTAGGTTTCCTTTGATGGTTTCATACAGGGTAACTTCGTGGATGTTGGATTGAGGCAAACTGTATCCGGCTGAATCAATCATGCGCCATTCACTTAACACATCGGTGAAAAAATCCCGCTGAATCTGTGCGCCCCATTTGATCGTGGAGCTTCGCGCATGAAGTCCTTCTTCATCGGAATAGCCATTGAACAATTGAACAGAACCATTGTGATAGGCGCTCAAGATGGTAGCATTCAATCGGTTTCGGGCATGATTTAAAAACGTTCCAACTCCCAAGGTAGCAATGGAATCCCCGTAGGCTTCTTTGGACGGATCTGTTTCAAGCTCATTGATGTAATATTGTCCTTGCACGTCAAAATACTCTCGTTCATTCGTATTGAAAGCAGAAACATAGAAATCCAAATTCGTACGTTTGTTTGGTTCAAACTTCAACGAAGCGCCCCCCATCATTGTTTGGAATTTTGTTGCTTCTTTTCCGTCGTAATAAATCATCAAACGATAAGCTTCATTCGCTGTTCCGAAGTCGGATGCGGAAGATTGTGGACTAAACCGATATGAATTGGATGAAAAGTGTCCAAGTAAACTAAAGGTCGTTTTTTCCGAAATGGCGTAATTGGTTAAAATTTGCGCATCTGCGAAAACAGGATTGTATGCGCCTTTGGTTGGAAGAGAATTCAAGAAATATCCATTGGATCGATAACGCGCTCCAACCAAGTAATTGAAATGTGGTGAAACGGCTTGTTCCGCATGCGCTTCCACACCGAGAAGTGAAACGGTACTACTAGCTTTGGTGCTATCTGGCGTGCGGTAGGTAATGTCCAGGACAGAACTCAATCGATCTCCGTATTGCGCATCGAATCCACCGGCAGAAAAGCGCACTGATTGAACCAAAGACGAGTGAATAAAACTCATTCCTTCTTGCTGTCCACTGCGCGTGAGGAACGGGCGATAAACCAAGAATCCATTGACGTAGACTAGGTTTTCATCGTAGTTTCCACCACGAACGTTGTAGTTCGACGTCAATTCATTATTGGATGTGGCCGCGGTTGAATACACCAAGGATTTCTCCACATTCACCATTTGAGTGAATTTGAGTGTAGGGAGAGGGTCCAGCGTGAAAGGGTCATTCATGTTATATTGAACAACAACGTCGACAATTTCAGAAACGGTAAAAAGTACAGGTGGAATGATTTGATTCCCTTTTTTTTGGATGGTAATAAGTTGTTCATCACGCAAATCGTAAAAAGAATACATGACATGTATGGTATCACCCGGATTTGCTTCAAACGAATAAGCACCAAGTTTATCCGTTAAAAGGAAAATATTGGGGTATTCCTTGATTTTGATCTGGACATTTTCCAGCGGCTTATTTCTTTTACCGATACATTTACCTTCAACGTACACTTTCTGGTTCCAGGCTATTGTGCTGGTAACAAGTGTGATGAAGAAGATCCAATGTTTCATAAAAGCAAAGTTACAATCCTTAACGCGTTTATCCGCGGTTTATTTTGAATTCTTGGCTTATTTTCGTTTTCACAATTATTCAAGTAAATTTGTTGTTCATCCATGAAAAAGGAAAAAGTTGTAATTGGAAGGCGTGAAGTGGCTGATCTCGTTGAGTTCGGACTTAGCGACGTGAAGGTGAAAATCGACACGGGGGCTTATTCATCCAGCATTCATGTTTCCCATTGTCAAGAAAAAGACGGTGTACTCGAAGTGAAGTTTTTGGATGCAGCACATCCAGCTTACCGCGATCAACTTTTTTATTTTAAGGAATACCGCAAAAAACGGGTAAAAAGTTCAACCGGACAAACACAAGAGCGCTTTTTCATTTATGTTAAAATTCACATGGGTGGAAAAATTGTCAAAACAGAATTTTCACTCACCGAACGCAATGGCATGCGCTTTCCAATTTTAATTGGACGTAAATTATTGAACAATCGTTTTATCGTAGATACCAGTCTTAAATACCTTCATCCATCCTTACACGCCTTATGAAAATAGCCATTCTCTCCAGAAATTCGAATTTATACTCCACGCGTCGACTTGTTGAAGCTGCTGAGGCACGCGGACATGAAGCACATGTGATCGATCACTTAAAATGCAACATTGAAATTGAGCAAACAGGTCCTGCGTTATACTACGGCGATCGCTATTTGAAAGGATTCGACGCGGTTATCCCTAGAATCGGAGCATCTGTTACCTTTTTTGGAACAGCTGTCGTTCGTCAATTTGAAATGATGAATGTCTTTACAGCGGTCAACTCGAGAGGAATCATTCACTCACGCGATAAATTGCGTTGTTTGCAAGTCCTTTCTAAAGAAGGAATTGGCTTACCGAAAACAGTGTTTACCAATTACTCGAAGGATGTAAAACACGTGGTGAAATCTGCTGGTGGAGCACCGGTAGTATTGAAATTACTCGAAGGAACACAAGGACTTGGTGTTGTATTAGCGGAAAACATGAATGCTGCACAATCCGTTTTAGAAGCCTTCAATGGTTTGAAAGCACGTGTAATTGTCCAAGAGTTTATTCGTGAAGCGAAGGGAGCCGATATTCGTGCATTTGTCGTGGATGGAGAAGTTGTTGGCGCCATGAAACGTCAAGGTAAACCAGGTGAGTTTCGTTCGAATTTACACCGTGGTGGGTCTTCCATGGAAATTGAATTGACGACGGAGGAAAAATATACGGCAATTTTGGCGGCGAAAGCAGTTGGACTCGGAATTGCGGGTGTGGACATGTTGCAATCGGAAAGAGGTCCATTGGTGTTGGAAGTGAATTCATCACCTGGATTAGAAGGTATTGAAAAAACAACCCAGCAAGACATCGCTGGAAAGATTATCTCATACATTGAACGCAATGTCAACCGTTAAGAAAACACATAAAAAAATGGTGATTCTCGGACAGGAAATCCTGCCGGGAAAAAGTTTCCAACTCAATTTTGATGTGGCCCATCTGCACACAAGAACCCCTATTTTGGTTCCAGTCATTGTTGAACGAGCAAAAGAAGATGGTCCAACCGTATTACTGATGGCCGGATTACATGGCGATGAAATCAATGGGGTAGAAGTCATTCGACGTTTTCTCCGAAAAAAACTTCACAAACCAACGAAAGGAACGATTATCTGTTTGCCAGTATTCAACATTTTTGGCTTCCTCAATTTGCAGCGAGAGCTACCAGATGGACGCGATTTGAATCGAAGTTTCCCCGGAAGTTCAAGTGGATCCTTGGCTTCGCAATTTGCTTTTCATTTCATGAAAGAACTTGCGCCACATTGCGATTACATCATCGATTTTCATACGGGAGCGTCGCAAAGAAATAACTTCCCGCAAATTCGCTGTGTGTTTAAGGACGAGGAAAGTTTGGAATTGGCTAGGGTTTTCAATCCACCATTTATTTTGCATTCCAACCTAATTCCTAAAACACTACGTGAATCCATCGTCAAACGCAAAAAGAAGATTTTGCTGTTTGAGGGTGGGAAATCTAATAGCATTGAGGAACATGTGGTGGAGGAAGGATTGAATGGGGTAAAACGCATCATTTCCCATTTAGGAATGCGCAATTATAAGATTGACATCACAAAGGATCGCGAACCCATTTTCTTGAACGAAAGCAAGTGGATGCGTGCTCCATCATCCGGAATGTTTCAAGCACTCGTTCAAAATGGTGCACCTGTACAGAAAGGCGATGTCATTGGAATTGTAACGGATCCATACGGAAATTACGAGAAGAAAATAAAAGCGACACAAGATGGATACATCATTTGTTCCAATGAATCCCCAGTCGTATATAAAGGCGATGCCATCATGAATATTGCCAAAAAAATAACACACTAAAACGATGAAAAACATCCTCTTCAGCTCCATTTTGCTTGTTTTTAGCATGCAGGCAATGGCACAGAATTTTACCCCGGCCTCTTTTTTAGGATACGAAATCGGTACGCAATTTACGCGTCAGGATAAAGTTGTTTCCTATTTTAATGCGTTGCAATCCGCATTTCCTACGATGATGAAAGTCGAGAAATATGGAGAAACGTTTGAACACCGGGATTTGATTCTTGCCTTCATTGGGACACCAGAGAATTTGAAGAAATTGGAGGAAATCCGTTTGGATCATATCCAACATGCACCAGACGAAAAAATGGCCATTGTTTGGTTGAGTTACAACGTACATGGAAATGAAAGTTCAGGAACAGAAGCAGCCATGGAAACGGCATTTCGATTATTGACGGACAAAGCAGATTTTTTAAAAAACACGGTGGTCATCATGGATCCTTGTTTGAATCCTGATGGACGCGATCGTTATGTGAACTTCTACAATCAATATGGAAATGCGCCGGCAGATGTGATGAAATATTCAGCTGAGCACAAAGAACCATGGCCGAGTGGACGTCCAAATCACTACTTGTTTGACCTAAATCGCGATTGGGCTTGGATGACACAAATCGAATCCGAACAACGAGTGAAACGTTACAATCAATGGTTGCCGCATGTGCATGTGGACTTCCACGAACAAGGCATCAATGAACCGTATTATTTTCCGCCTGCAGCGGAACCATACCATGAAGTCATCACCAATTGGCAACGTGATTTTCAAAAGGAAATTGGTGGAAGTCATGCCGCTTATTTCGACAAACAAGGTTGGTTGTATTTTTCAAAAGAAATCTTCGACTTACTTTATCCAAGTTATGGGGACACCTATCCGACGTACAGCGGTAGCATAGGGATGACCTATGAACAAGGTGGGAGCGGACGTGCTGGATTGTCAGTCATCACGCAAGTTGGTGATACGCTTCGACTAAAAGACCGCGTGGCACATCATGTGACAACGGGATTGTCCACCGTGGAAATGAGTGCGAAAAATGCAGACAAATTAGTGAAGGAATACCAGTCTTTCTGTGCGAAAAAGAACTACAAGTATCAAACGTACGTTCTTCGAGGTTCACAGGCAAAATTAGAACCCTTGATGACCTTGATGCAGAAAAATGGCATTGAAGTGGAAATGGTATCTACTTCTACACAGGAATTATCTGTGAAAGGATTTCATTACCAAAATGGATTGAATGAAACACTGAAATTAAAAATGGGTGATTTACTCATTCATACGCAACAGGAAAAAGGCACCTTGGTAAATGTATTATTTGAACCGAAAACGAAACTTTCGGATAGTTTAACTTACGACATTACTGCTTGGACCTTGCCTTTTGCATATGGAGTTGAAGCGTGGGCATGTGAAGGTTCGACTGGTAAAGGAACCAAATTTAGTGGCTGGCCGACAAGCGTAAAAAATGTTGCGCCAACTGCGCCTTGTTATGCCTATTTGGCTCCATGGGAGTCCATGAAATCGGCTCGTTTTCTGTCGGATTTACAAGCGGCGGGAATAACCGTTTACTTCAATGAAAAAGGATTCACAAACAACAAACAAGTCTATGCGCCTGGAACCTTGATTATGCTGCGCGGTGAAAATAAACGCGTTGACTTCGATCAAATCGTGACGAAAATAGCGAATGAAAATGCCGTTAATTTGAGTGTTGTATCGTCCGGATTCATGCAAGAAGGCATCGACATGGGATCTTCATCGGTGAAAAAAATTGAAAAAGCATCCATCGGAATTGTCATGGGGGAGGAAGCTTCCTCATTAAATGTGGGTGAATTGTGGCATTTCTTTGAGCGCCAAATGGGTCGATCTATTCACATGGTGTTCGCTGAAGATTTGGAGGAAGCATTGGATCAATTAACGGTATTATTTATTCCAGAGGGTGGATTAGCCATCGCTGATCAATCCAAGGTGAAAGATTGGATTCAACAAGGTGGAAAATTGATTGTCATGGGTGCTGCCGTATATGATTTTGCAGGCAAAGAAGGATATGATATTTCCCGCATGAATCCAACGAATGATAGCTTAAAGCCAGTTGCATTTTCAAAGCAAGAACGCGATCAAATCTCGAATAACATTATTGGAGCCATTTTTCCTTGCGAATTAGATGCGACAAATCCACTTGCTTTTGGATATGACACGTATTACACCTTACGTCAAAGCGCAGAGCATTTTGACCTTGGGTCGAACAATGTGTTTCACTTAAAGAAAGAGGCCAAAGCAGAAAATGGCTTTGTTGGATACCGTGTAAAGAAACAGCAGTCCGAGGCGAGTATTGCGGGATATCAATCCTATGGGGCGGGAACCATCATTTACTTCATCGACAATCCGCTTTTCCGTGGATTCTGGGAAAGTGGAAAATTGATGATTGCGAACGCTGTATTCTTTGTCAATCAATAAGCTTATTGTAGCGCTTGATAAATGACGTGTTGAATATTCGTGCGAATGTTCATGTCGCGGATTTTCCAATTGTCTTGACTCGGATTCACGCGGTTCGACAAGAAGATAAAAATGACTTTATTTTTTGGGTCCGCCCATGCTAAAGTTCCTGTAAAACCGGAATGCCCGAAACTTTGAGCAGAAGCCAACTCGTCGCAGGTCCCGCCACCACTTGCATTTGGACGGTCAAATCCAGCTCCTCTGCGGTTGCCTGGAAATTGTTGTTTCGTGTATTCGTTGCAAACAGCTTCCGAGAAAAATTCCATCCCAGCATAGTTTCCTTTGTTCAAAAACAACTGCATGATGCTCGCTAAATCGGTGGCATTTGCGAAAATTCCAGCATGTCCTGCGACTCCTCCTAACATGGCCGCACCAGGATCATGTACATGTCCGTGCAACAATTGCTTGCGAAAAGCTTGGTCGTTTTCCGTCGGAACAATATGCGTTTTATCGAAATGCTGTAAAGGTAAATAGCGCATGTAACGTAGTCCCATTGGACGATAAATGTGTTCCTCTAAATACAGGTTTTGCGTTTGTCCAATTTGTTTTTCGAGGATTTTCTGCGTGAAATAGTAACACAAATCCGAGTACTCGTATTTTTTAGGTCCAAGTGTGGATTTTAAAATCTGTGCGTACATGCTGTCTTTATAGCTGTCATTAATGTAAAGCCCCTCCGCTACTTGATGTTCAAATCCTGGTTTTTTAGTCGTGCTGTAAATGGCCGGATTCCAAGTCCCATTTTGTAAAGTGCGTTTGTAAAAAGGAATCCAAGGAGTGAGTCCAGCTTGATGCGCCATCATGTCGCGAATGAGGATGTTTCCGAATGGACCATCACCCGTGACCTCAGGAATGTAGTCTTTCAGTTTTTTGTCTAAGGAGTATTTTCCCTTGCTTTGTAAATGCATCGCTAATAAGGTAGAAGCGGCAATTTTTGTCACAGAAGCGATGTCATACACATCTTGCGGTGAAACAGCGCGCGCATTGGTGTCATATGTTTGTTTTCCGTAGCATTTACGCAGGATGATTTGGTCGTTGACAGCTACTAGGATTTGACAACCAGGATAAGCACCTTTGGTAATGCCGTCTAGTGCAATGCGGTCAATTTCCGCCAATTTTTTGGAATCCACACCAATTTCTTCCGGGGAACTAAATTTCAAGCGACCATTTGGCATTGTTTTAATCCCTGATCCAGCGGCAAATTCTTGGTCCATGGAATGCAAGTTGCCTTTCAAGCTACCGTTCGCGCCGATGCTGCCAAAAAGTAATTGACTAACGCGGTCTTGTGCAATCTCGTGGTTTTCTTTCGCCCAGACAATGGCGTCGAAACGTTTGGTTGGAATTTTCTCGAGGATGCTTCGATCTCCGAAGACACATAGAATGACTTTGGAGTGATGTGGGATTTCGTTCAAGAATTCCGAATTGATGGAATCGAGTTGATTGTTTTTATTTGCGTGAATGGAAACAATCACAACGTCGTGTCCAGCAGTTTTTATCCACTCTTTTAATTCATGAGCATGTATGAAAGGACGTAAAAATTGATCTGGAGAAAGGTAGCGTTGGATGCCATTGTGAAAAACGGTTGGATTCCCGCCAATGGATATATGGCTACTTTTCAGGTCTAAATTCCCGAGGGGCAATAAGTTGTTTTTATTTTCAAGAAGAAGGATTGCTTGTTCATAGCTTTGAGCTTGTTTAAATATCGGCAATCGGTTCAAGGAATCAAGTTCCTTTGATAACCAAGTCGTCGGCACATCTGGAAAAACCGGAGCAAGGGAATGGTCGCTTGGACTCATGCAAAAAGCGAAGAACAATCCAGAAAAAAGAAGAAAAATACTGCGAATCATTGGGTGTATTTAATTTTTGATAAAGCTAATGATAATTGTGGAGTCCTTATTTCGATCGCACTTAAAATGAATCCAAAGTGTAGGATTGACACTTACTTTAAGATAGTCAAAAAAACGGAATTTGAAAAATTATTTTTTAAACAAGACCTGCTTTTAAATGTTAGCAAAATCTAATGAAAATCATGTTTTATTTATGGGAGTCCAAGTAATTTTGCATCAGCAACGTACAACAATGGTTGTGCCAAAAAAGACAACATGGAATTACAAGGAAAATTTGGAAAAAACGCAGATTTAGCAGCCTCTATCGGGCTAAAAAATCTTGGTGATCAGTTTTGGAACATGAGTCCAGCTGAGTTAATTGAAGATTGCATCATCCTAGGTGAAGGCATGTTAACTGACTCTGGAGCCTTGGCGATTGAGACAGGAGAGTTTACAGGCAGATCACCGAAGGACCGTTTCATTGTGCGCGATGAAAAAACCGAAAATGCTGTTTGGTGGGGGAATGTGAACATTGGATTTACACCGGAGCAATTTGATGCTTTGTATGACCGCATGTCCGATTACTTGCAAGAGCAGGACGTGTATGTTCGCGATGTATATGCATGTGCAGAGGAAAAGTACCGAATGAACATTCGTGTAATCACTGAATTGCCTTGGTCAAGTTTATTTGCACACAACATGTTTTTGCGTTTAACGGATGAGGAGATTCAAAACTTTACGCCGGATTGGCACATCGTATGTGTTCCAAGTTTCCAAGCGGATCCAGCAATCGACGGAACGCGTCAAGCGAATTTTGCGATTTTGAACTTTACGAAAAAGATGATTTTAATTGGTGGAACCGGTTATACTGGTGAGATCAAAAAAGGAATTTTCTCTGCCTTGAATTTCATCTTGCCACATGAGAAAAATGTGCTTTCGATGCACTGTTCCGCAAATATTGGAGCGGATGGAGATACAGCGATTTTCTTCGGCTTATCAGGAACTGGAAAAACAACCTTGTCTTCAGATCCTAATCGTCGCTTAATTGGGGACGATGAACATGGTTGGAGTGAAAACGAAGTGTTCAACTTTGAAGGTGGATGTTACGCCAAAACGATTGACTTAAGTCGTGAGAAAGAACCACAAATTTACGACGCCATTCGATTCGGAGCCTTATTGGAAAATATCGGATTTGTCGAAGGGACTTCCACGCCAGATTATTCTGATGGATTCATTACTGAAAATACGCGTGTTTCGTATCCGATTCACCACATTGATAACATTGCTGTACCATCGATTGGTGGTGCGCCAAAAAATATTTTCTTCCTTACGGCAGATGCATTTGGTGTATTGCCTCCAATCTCGAAATTAACAAACGAACAAGCGATGTATCACTTTATGTCTGGGTACACGGCTAAAGTAGCTGGGACAGAAGTTGGAATTACAGAACCAACGACGACATTCTCGGCGGGATTCGGTGCGGCGTTCCTTCCTTTGCATCCTGCGAAATACGCAAAATTGTTAGGAGACAAATTAGAAGGGACAGACATCAATGTGTGGTTAATTAACACGGGATGGTCCGGTGGATCATATGGTGTTGGAAGCCGCATGAAACTTTCCTATACACGCGCCATGATTACGGCTGCATTGACCGGTAAATTGAATGATGTGACATTTGAAAAAATGCCAATTTTCGATTTGGCCTTCCCAACGACCTGTGAAGGAGTACCAGCGGAATTGTTAAATCCAAGAAATACATGGGCTGATAAAGCCGCGTACGATGCAACAGCTGCAAGTTTAGCAGAGAAATTCGTGGCGAACTTTGAAAAATTCGCGGCAGAAACACATGCGTCGATTTTAGCAGCAGCTCCAAAAGTAACAGTCTAAGCCCTTTCCATCAATCAACTGGACTTAGCTGACCCCGACGAAACCGTCGGGGTTTTTTTATGCCCTTGGACGGCAGGATGGATTTTGCTTCGCACCGCAGGATTTGCAATTCTGCGGTACAACATTCCGATACAGCGAATTTAAAAGTTCCGGGGGATTGCAAATCCCGCGATGCAGTCTCGCGATGCAGTCTCGCAGTGCAGTTTAAAAAGTTGCTATAAACAAAAAAAGCCCTGACGATGCTGTCAAGGCTTGAATATCTTTGAAAAAGAATTAACGTTTGTGGAAAGGCTCGTCAGAAACAGTTAATTTCTTTCTTCCTTTTTTGCGTCGCGCAGCCAAAACTCTACGACCATTTTTAGTAGCCATACGGCTTCTGAATCCGTGCTTGTTTCTTCTTTTTCTTACCGATGGTTGAAACGTTCTTTTCATGTCGTATCTTAATTATGTAATGAATTTTGGGATTGCAAAGATATTGATTTTTTTAAAATTTCAAATTCTTTCGACAAAATTATTTAAAAAATCTACTTAACCGCCCAAAGCAACGTAAATTTGTGAAAAGAATTATCCCATGCTGAGACCGAAAAAAGAGCAAAAAGAAAAAGTAAAAATCACGAAATCAAGCATTAAGAAAGCGAAAGGTATTTTTACTTACCTCAAACCTTATGCTGGAATTTATTTTATCGGTTGGATATTTTTGGTGTTGAGTACGTCAGCTGGACTCGTATTCCCTTATTTAATGGGTAAATTGTTGGGTGCTGGTGCGGCCACCCCGAATATGTCCGAAGCGATTGGACTCATCGATACATCCAACATCAACAATGTAGCCATCGCTTTATTCGTTTTATTTGGCTTTCAGTCGCTTTTCTCCTTCATTCGAGTGGTGTTGTTCAATAACGTCACTGAAAACGCCTTACGCGACCTTAGAAACGACGCTTTTGCGAAATTGGTGTACATGCCGATGGATTTCTTTAATCGAAATAAAGTAGGAGAGTTGACCAGTCGTCTTTCTTCGGACATCGCACAAATTCAAGAAACACTCAGAACGACCATCGCAGAGTTCTTTCGTCAAATTATAATTGTCGTGGGCGGAATCCTATTTTTATTTTTCATTTCGTGGAAATTAGCCTTGATCATGTTGGGTACCGTTCCGGTCATGGCAATTATCGCGGTGGTGTTCGGACGGTACATTCGTAAATTGAGTAAACAAGCACAAGACTACATTGCTGAATCGAATTCCATTGTGGAAGAAGCGCTAACAGGCATCGCCAATGTGAAGGCGTTTACAAATGAATTTTTCATTTTTTCGAATTACAAAAAATCCACCCAACAAACGCGTGACTTGAATGTCCGAAGTGGCATCTGGCGCGGATTGTTTGTCTCATTCATTATCTTTTGTCTCTTTGGTGCGATAGTCTTCATCGTTTGGCGCGGACTATTGATGACACAAGGACCTAATCCGGAGTTGAATACGGAAGGATTTTACCAATTCGTGTTGTTTACCATCATGATGGGTGCATCCGTAGGATCCTTGCCGGATTTGTATGCGAGTGTACAAAAAGCGATTGGTGCGACAGAAAACCTCATGGACATCATTCATCAAGAAACGGAAGTACAAACAAACAAGGGAACGCGTACAGATAAATTAACGGGAAGTATTCGCTTTGAAAATGTGCGTTTCTCTTATCCACAACGCAGTGATGTCGAAGTATTGAAAGACATCTCCTTTGAAGTGAAGGAAAATCAAACCTTGGCCTTGGTAGGACAAAGTGGATCTGGAAAATCAACGATTTCCAATTTGCTTTTGCAATTTTATGCCTTGAGTGAGGGGAGCATTCGTTTCGACGGAATTCCAGCAAAAGACATGGAATTAAATGCGCTCCGCGATCAAATGGCCATCGTTCCACAGGAAGTGATTTTATTCTCCGGAAGCATTCGTGAGAACATCTTGTTTGGAAATCCAAATGCAACGGAAGAAGAAGTCATCGAAGCGGCAAAACAAGCCAACGCATGGGAATTCATCGATGCCTTCCCGAATAAACTGGAAACAGAAGTAGGGGATAGAGGTATTCAACTTTCAGGTGGACAAAAACAGCGTATTGCGATTGCAAGAGCCATTCTGAAAAATCCTACAATTTTGATTTTGGATGAAGCGACTTCCGCTTTGGATTCTGAGTCCGAACGTTTGGTTCAAGATGCTTTGGACAAATTGATGAAAGGAAGAACGTCCATCGTCATTGCACACCGTTTATCGACGATTCGAAACGCAGATCAAATCCTGGTCTTGCAAGGAGGAAAAGTGGAAGAATCCGGAACGCATCAGTCTTTAATGGAATTGAAAGGATTGTACGCAGACTACGTTGGATTGCAGTCCATGAATCAGTAGGCGATAAGCACGAAGATTTTATTCAGAGAAGAGCGACTCGACAAACAATTTGCGATCGAACAATTGTAGGTCCTCCATTTTCTCGCCAATTCCAATGTATTTCACTGGAATTTTCATTTGATCGGAGATCCCGATGATGACACCACCTTTCGCCGTTCCGTCCAATTTTGTTACCGCTAGTGCATTAATGTCTGTTGCTTGTGCAAATTGCTTCGCTTGTTCGAAGGCATTTTGTCCAGTTGACCCGTCCAAAACCAACAAAATTTCATGTGGCGCACCAGGAACGATTTTCTCCATCACGCGTTTGATTTTTGTCAATTCGGCCATCAAGTTCACTTTGTTGTGAAGACGTCCAGCCGTGTCGATGATGACCACGTCTGCTCCTTGCGATTTCGCGGACTGTAAGGTGTCGAACGCCACGCTAGCAGGATCAGCACCCATTCCTTGTTGAACGATCGGTACATCGACGCGTTTTGACCAAATAATCAATTGATCTACTGCTGCTGCACGGAAGGTATCCGCCGCACCGAGTACAACTTTTAATCCAGATGCTTTGAATTGGTGGGCTAATTTACCGATGGTGGTGGTTTTGCCAACCCCATTGACACCTACGACCATGATCACGTATGGATTACCGTCGGCAGGTTTTTCTATTTCTAGGTTGCCGTTTTGATTGGAATTGTTTTCTTCCAACAAGGCAATGATTTCTTCTCGCAGGACTTGGTTTAATTCTTCCGTTCCCATGACCTTGTCCTTGGACACGCGAGCTTGAATGCGGTCAATGATTTTCAAGGTTGTTTCCACGCCCACATCCGAAGTGATGAGCATTTCTTCGAGGTCGTCGAGTACTTCTTCGTCGACGTGTGATTTACCAACTAGGACACGTGCAATTTTGGAGAAAAACGATTGTTTTGTTTTCTCCAGACCTTGATCTAGTGTTTCTTTTTTAGATTTCGAGAAAAAATCGAATAGTCCCATTGTTTAAAGATAAAAAAAAAGCTCCCTGAATGGAAGCTTTTTACAAGGTTATATAAGGATTAGTTCTTAGCGAACCATTCTTTTACTTTATCGTTGTGTACGATTTCTTCTTTGAAAGTGTAAGAGTTTGATTTCTCAGACTTCACCATTTTAATCACTTTCGTATGTTCTTTACCGCCACCTTTTTGTAGGGAAGCTACAACTTTCTTTGCCATATCCTAATTATTTAATTTCTTTATGAACGGTCATTCTTTTCAAAATCGGATTGTATTTTTTAATCTCCATACGATCCGGTGTGTTTTTACGGTTTTTCGTCGTGATATAACGTGACGTACCAGCCATACCTGACTCTTTGTGCTCAGTGCACTCTAAAATCACTTGGATGCGGTTACCTTTACTCTTCTTAGCCATTTTCTTCTTATTTTATCTGTTTCGCAACAGTCTTATTTTAAAAAACCTTTCTGACGAGCTTCTTTGATACAAGCAGAAATACCTTTCTTGTTAATCGTGCGAAGCGCAGAAGTTGAAATTTTTAATGTGATATAAGCTTCTTCTTCTGGAAGGAAAAACTTTTTCGTAACCAAATTTGGGTAAAATCTACGTTTGGTTTTACGATTGGAGTGAGAAACATTGTTCCCAACCATTACTGACTTACCTGTTAATTGACAAACTCTTGACATGTCTTTAAAATTACTTATAAATGTAAAAAAGCGGATGCAAAGGTAACAAACTTTTGAAATTCCACAAACGATTTTACGAATATTCCCAAAAAAAACTTTTGCCTCTTCTTTTTTGTCCGAATTAGCCCTTTGCATTTCGTGGATGAAACGACAAAATTGCATCGCGCAAGAAGCGTTGATCGAGGTGGGTGTAGATCTCGGTTGTGGTGATGGATTCGTGTCCCAACATCTCCTGTATTGCTCGTAAATTCGCGCCTCCTTCAATTAAATGCGTCGCAAAACTATGTCGAAACGTGTGTGGTGAAATGTTCTTTTTGAGTCCAATCGCATCGGCCAAATTTTTAATGATTGTAAAGACCATCACACGGGTCAATTGTGCACCTCTTCGGTTTAAAAAAACGATGTTTTCACTGCCCTTTTGAATCGTCAAATGGTTTCGTATGTGTTGTTGATAAATGTCAATTTCTTTTTGAACTTGTGGACTCACCGGGACCAAGCGTTCTTTGTTTCCTTTTCCGATGACGCGGATAAATCCTTCTTCAAAAAAGAGGTCAGAGAAACGGAGTCCGACAAGCTCACTCACGCGCAAGCCACAACTATACAAAGTTTCCAGCATGGCACGATTGCGGTGTCCTTCGTTCTTACTCAAATCAATCGCCGCGAGCAAGGCGTCAATTTCTTCGATGGTCAACACTTCGGGAAGTTTGCGTCCAAGCTTGGGTTGTTCCAAGAGTTCACTTGGATCCACTTTCACCAAGTTCTCGAGGATGAGAAATCCGTAAAACTGTTTGATCCCAGAAATAATTCGTGCTTGACTACGTGCGCTTAGTCCAAGGTCGAATAGCGTAGAAAGAAATTGTTTGAGGTCCTCGTAATCGAGTTGATCCGCCGTTTTGCCAATTCCTGTAGCAAAGTCCTTGAGTTTATCGACATCGTTTTGATATGCCAAGATGGAATTCTCTGCCAAACCCTTTTCGATTTTCAGGTATGAAACAAAATCCTTAATATAGCGTTCCCAATTCGACATCTATGAAAATTCTGATTGTAAACGGTCCAAATTTAAATTTACTCGGTTCCCGTGAAACACAAATATATGGGAATGTTTCGTTTGAAGACTTTCTAAACGAGTTGAAATCCAAAACGACCGCAGAAATCAGCTATGTTCAAACGAATGTAGAAGGGGAAATCATCAACATCCTTCAGAATGCTCAAGTCGATGGCATCATCCTCAATGCGGGTGGATACACGCACACCAGCGTAGCCATTCGAGACTGCATCGCCGCTATTTCCATCCCGGTAGTTGAAGTACACATTTCCAACATCACCGCCCGCGAATCCTTTCGCCACGAATCGATGTTAAGTCCAGTCTGCGCTGGCTGCATCTTTGGTTTTGGTTTGAAAGGATACGAGTTGGCAGTGGGGTATTTTGCGTCTTAAGGGAAATTCACTGTTTGTATTACTGCGAAACGATTGAAATATAGAACATGTTCTTTATTTTTACCTTCCTATTTTGTCCTCCTTTCAGTAAATTTGGACATTCTAGGCCATTTATTTAGTTCTGCTTGATTTGCATAAGAACAAATTGCACTTAAATTTGTCTAAGTGTAATAAACCCTTGATTACCAAATGATAAAATTGATTGTTCGTATTGTTTTCGTTTGTTGTTTCTTGCCGAGTTTGACGGTGGCGCAGACCAATGTACCTCATACTTTGTATCAGCAGTTTAATGGGCCTTATGATTATACCATTATCGGAAATACACACAATCCTTATGATAATTGGCAAATTCCCGTTCCTCCGTGCTTTATCCAAACTAATTCTTCCGCTGCACTCTCTTTGGCAACAACCCAAACTATTGTGGGGGCTTATTTAATTTGGGCAGGAATCGGAGATGGTATCGGGAGTAACGTCACATTAAATGGAGTCACAATGACCCCTGACTACTTGAATTATGTCAATATAAACCCTATAACTTGGAATTGGACTTTCCCTTATTTTTCGGCTGTAAAAAATATCACGTCATATGTTCAGAATAATGGAAACGGCATCTATCAAGTGAGTAATTTCAATCTCAACCCTATTATACAACCATATTGTTCGAATAGTGCTCAATTTGCGGGTTGGAATATTGTGGTTGTTTACTCAAGCCCTAACTTACCTAACAAACAAATCAATATTTACGATGGTTACGCCTTTACCTATGGTGGTTTCGGAGGACAAATAAATATTCCAATTTCGAACCTTAATGTAACGAATACAGCTGGCGCTACAATGACATATATCGCTTATAATGGTAGCCCAAATCTGTTTTATACTGAGTCGATTTTATTTAATAATAACATTTTAAGTAACTCACAAAATCCCGCAAACAATCCTTTTAATGGGACAAATAGCTTTACTGGCAGCAATGCGAGTTGGAACATGGATGTGGATAAGTATTCAATAAATAATTTCATTAATGTAGGTGACAACTCTGCAGTTTTAAAATTTAATTATAATAGTTTTCGTTTGATTTCAACCATCATCACCTCCATACAATCTGAACTTCCAGATGCCACCATTTCACTTGACAATATAACTGGTCAAGACATTTGTCAAAACCACGACTTGACACTCGATTACACGGTGTACAATGTCAACTCGAATGATACTTTGTTGGCAGGAACGCCCATTTCGGTGTTTGCGAATAATAATGTGCTGTTATCAACGGTGACTTTGCCATCCGACATTCTCATCGGTGATAGTTTGAGTTTAAGTACTTTGGTGACGATTCCTTCAAGTATTGCGAGTCCCTTTAGTTTGAGCATGGTGGTGAACCAAAATAGCACGCAGTTAGGTGTCTATCCAGAAAGTAATTTTGGAAACAATTCCTCGAATGATTCGACGATTTCACTCACAACCGTTGTCTATCCGAATTTCGGGAATGTTGGTCCATTTTGTCAAGGAACGAGCTACACCTTGCCTTCTGTTTCTTTGAACAATGTCGATGGAGTTTGGTCGCCTTTATTCAACAATCAAAGCACCACGACGTATTCCTTCATGCCCAATGACACGACGTGTAATCAACCCTTGCAATTGACGGTTGTGATTGTACCACAAACCACTCCGTTGTTTAACATCACTTCTTCGATCTGCGAAAATGGATCGGTTGTTTTTCCAACTGTGACGCAAAATGGTGTGCATGGAACGTGGTCACCTGCCTTGAATAACCAAAGCACAACCACCTACACCTTTACTCCTGACATTTACACGCCTGCAGTTGGTTGTCCGACGAGCGTGCAACACACACTCACGGTGATTCCATCTACTGTTCCGACATTTAGTTTGCTCGATTCCATTTGTTTGAACGGACAATTGAATTTTCCAACGGTTTCGGATAATGGCATTTCAGGAACGTGGTCTCCCGCTTTTGATAATCAAAATAACGCAACGTACACCTTCACGCCGGATGCCAGCAACATTGCTACGTGCCTTGTTTCCGCACAGCATTCCGTTGTGATAGTTCCCCCAACAACACCGAACTTTTCTTTTGTCACTAGCTTGTGTGCAGGAAGCGCCTTTACCTTACCAACGGTGAGCGACAATGGCATCGTAGGAACATGGTCTGTCCCGTTCAATGATCAAGTGACCACAAATTACACCTTTACTCCCGACACAACTTCTGTGCTAAGTAGTTGTTCACCAAGTGTCACGGAAAGCATTGCAATCATTCCAACTCTTACCCCAAGCTTTAACTTCGCAGATTCATTGTGTGAGGACGCTGTGTTCAATTTCCCTGACATTTCACTCGAAGGAATCAATGGAATTTGGACTCCCACTTTCAGCAACCAAGTCACGCAGAACTACACCTTCACCCCAAGTTCACTTGGCATCACCAGTACCAATCTTGGTTTGCGTTGCCCAGAGGTCGTGAATCAAGTCGTTACGATTTTAGCCAATCCGGTAGCTGATTTTACGCCACAGTTTTCCATACTTCCATTGTACATGCCAACAACCCTTTTCGACAATAACTCCACCAATGCCTACAGCTATCTTTGGAATTTCGGCGATGGAACATCCAACGACAGCATTTTCTCTCCCGAACATACCTTCCCAGAAGAAGCAGGGTCCTATTTGGTTAGCTTGCAAGTCAGCAATCAACTCGGTTGCATGGATACCACGTCGCAAGTCATTGTCGTCGAACACGATCCAGTGGTCTTTATTCCCAATGCCTTCACACCCGACGGCGATGGTTTGAACAATGAATTTACGGCCGTTTTCCCTGAAAACATGAAATTGGCGAGCTACGAAATGTACATCTACGACCGCTGGGGAGAACTCGTGTTTTACAGCCAGGATCCCAAACAAGGTTGGGATGCTTCCCTCGCAGGCTTCGATGCACCCGATGGCGTGTATTCGTATTTAGTGAAATACAAAGAGCTCGGATACGTGAATAAATTCCAGGTGACGGGAAGTGTGGTGGTGATACGGTGATGTATTGTCGCAGCAGTGGAACTGCAGCGACAACGGGGTTCTGAAAACAATATTCATAGATTTCTTTCGTTAGATAACATGCGCTGAAAAGCGACTTGATTTTGAAAAAAAATGTTGAATCTATATGAATGGAAAAGAAAAAAAAGTAATTTTGTATGGTATTGTCCATTGCGTGGGTTTTGTCACCTTTAGCCAAGATGTTAAAGGATTCATAGCGACATCAACTAACTTTGGACATTTTTTTTGTTTAGATATATGAAAACCGCTATTTTAATCGATGGCGGTTTTTTTATTCGCCGATATAAGTCATTGAGGGCTTTCATGGACCAAGATCAAAACCTGGGGACTTCACATCATTTGGTATTCAATACAATTTTTTCTCTCCCACTTTTTGGCTTGATCCAAAAAGTTCGCAAAAAGATCAAGACTTCGAATTCGATTCCCTTTGCAGATCTTACTCCGAAGGATCATTGCTCACTTCAAGCAAAGGGTTTTCTGCGGATTTTGCCACACGATGCTTGACGCATGAGCTTACAGCTATGCTGAGCATTCGCGTGTGACAATGCTCCTTGAAAAACATCGAATTCTATGTCGGTCCTAATTCTATTTTGAATTTCTTTCTTCGAAGTGAAAACAACATTCATTTACAAGATCCCATCCCCGCGCATGAAAAGATGTAACGCCAAGCCTCACGACGGAGTTGCGTGAAAATTTCTGGCTTTCTGAGCCGAGGCACGAGAGCGAGTTTTAGAAATTTCAGCAAGGAGGAAGATGAGGGTCGTTACCTCTTTTAAGCGCTAAACTTCTGCAAGCTTTTTGGGGCAATGGCAAAAAGTAAAAGAATCAAAATTAATCTTTTTTATCCCCAACTTTTGGTTATGATCCGCTTTCATACGGGAGATTTTACCCAGTGAACCTTTTCCTCCCATAAGTGTACCGGACAATAAAAACAAAGATCCGAACACATGAAAAAAGTCTTTATTTCCCTTGTCCTTTTATTGAGTGCTGTCATGAGTCAGGCACAAACCACTGCACGAAAAATCCAATTGGTGATTCTGTTTGATACTTCCAATAGTATGGATGGATTGATCAATCAGGCAAAGTCCCGCATTTGGGCGATTGTCAATGAGGCAAGTGGTTTGCAGTACCAAGGACAAACGCCAACACTCGAAATTGCGATGTACGATTATGGCAATGCAGAACTGAGCGCGGAAAGTAATTTTATCCGCCAACAGTTGCCTTTCACGAGCGATTTGGACTTGGTTTCTGAAAAACTTTTTGGTTTGCGTACGAACGGTGGATCGGAATACTGCGGAGCGGTGATTCAAACCTCTTTGCAGCAATTGAATTGGTCGAATGACCCAAAGGATCTCAAAATGATTTACATCGCTGGAAACGAACCTTTTAATCAAGGCCCGGTGAATTACAAGAATGCCTGTCAATTGGCAAAGACCAAAAACGTGTTCATCAATACGATTTACTGCGGCACAATGGAGCAAGGAATTCGTGAGAATTGGAAGGATGGTGCCACTTGTTCACGTGGCGATTATTTTAACATCAATTCCAATGATCAAATCGTAGTGATTCAAACGCCTTATGATGAGCAAATCAACCAATTAAATATCCAATTGAATCAAACCTATGTTTCCTATGGAAGTCTGGGAATTGAAAACCGCATGAAGCAAAAACGCGAAGATGACAACGCTTTGTTGCAAGGTGCTGCTGTTTCTTCCGAACGCGCTTTGGTGAAATCTAAATCAGTATACTCCAATGGAAGTTGGGACATGGTCGATGCCGCCAAAATGGACTCTACCCTCGTTGGAAAATTAAACGATGAGGAGTTGCCCGATGAACTAAAGGGTAAATCTACGGAGGAAAAAGAAGCGTACATCAAACAGAAAAGCGAAGAACGTGCGAAAATCCAAGGAGAAATTGGTCAACTTGGAAAGAAACGAGAACAGTTCATTCAAGACGAAAAGTCAAAGCAAGCTGGACAATCCGCCCAAGCAAAAGACGATTTCGGGACGGCTGTTTCTAAAAGTTTGAAAGAGAAAGCCGTTTTAAATGGCTTTAATTAAGGCAGCGAATCATTTGATTGTTATTTTTGTGTAACAATCGGCTATGAAAGAACTCGAACATTACTTCCAACACATTGATCCAGTTTTTGCAGCGTTTTTAGCAACAACCTTTACCTGGTTGGTCACTGCGGCTGGTGCTTCTCTTGTCTTTTTCTTCAAAACCATGCATCGTGGCCTTTTAGATGGCATGCTCGGATTTACTGGTGGTGTCATGGTCGCAGCGAGTTTTTGGTCCTTGTTGATGCCGTCCATTGAACTTTCGGAACGACTATATCCTAGCATGTCGTGGATGCCTGCAGCTGTTGGATTCTTAGTCGGAGCCTTGTTTCTGTTCTTTTTGGATAAAAAACTTCCACACTTACACATCAACTTTAAGGAGGAAGAATCCGAAGGTGTGAAAACACAATTACACAAAACTACGTTGTTGGTTCTGGCCATTACCCTACACAACATTCCAGAAGGATTAGCGGTCGGTGTGCTTTTTGGCGCTGCGGCAAATGGGATGGAAGGAGCAAGCATTGCCGGGGCGATTGCCTTGGCCATCGGAATCGGCATTCAGAATTTCCCAGAAGGATTTGCTGTTGCCATGCCGTTGAGAAGGGCAGGAGCGAGTCGTTTCAAAAGTTTCATGTATGGACAATTGTCCGCAATCGTTGAACCGATTGCAGGTGTCATCGGTGCCGTTGCGGTGATCTACATGGAACCAATTTTACCGTTTGCATTGGCTTTTGCGGCGGGAGCCATGATTTTTGTCGTGGTGGAAGAAGTCATTCCGGAAACCCAACGGGACAAATACACCGATGTGGCCGTTCTAGGATTTATTGGGGGCTTCTTGGTGATGATGATTTTGGATGTCGCACTCGGCTGATCCTCAATACGTCAAGATTTCATTCAAGTATTTTTTCAGCAACTGAACATCCTTTTCTTCGATGTTGCCGATGCGTTTGGTCAAGCGGTCCTTTGAAATGGAGCGAATGTGGTGCGTTAGAATTTCAGAAGCAGTAGTGAGTCCGTTTTCTGTTGTCGGATGAAGCACGATGTCACCTTTGTACTGTTTAATTTTCGTGGTGAGTGGGAAGCAAATGACTGTGTTTAAATAGGTGTTCAATAAATTTCCACTGATGATAACAACTGGACGCATTCCAGCTTGTTCGCTTCCTTTGACTGGATTCAAATTCGCAAACCAAAGTTCTCCCTGTTTCATAGTGATTCAGGATCCTTGAGTTGCTTATGGTATTCAGCCATTCCTTCTTCTGCGATTTGAAAAAGATTGGCATCCTCGCTCATTTCTTTATACGAACGAACATAGGCCGCCTTATTCAATTCTTCCAAGTAAAGAGTGAGTGCCTTTTCGATGAGTTTATTTTTAGGAATTCCGAATTCCTTCGATTTATCCTGCAATTGTTGCAAAAGACTTTCTGGAAGTGAGCTGGTGAATGTTGTCATATTATATTTATATAACATAAATATAATCATTTGTTTTCAAAAAACAAAAAAGCCCTGACGATGCTGTCAGGGCTTCTATCAAATCTTGAAATGATCTTACTGACAAATCGTCTCTTCCGTCGCTTTCAGAATTTCACGTACTTCTTCTAACGTAGGTGCTTCGGCATAGGTGCGAAGTACAGGTTCCGTTCCAGAAGGACGAATCATGACCCAACGTTTATCGTCGAAGAAATACTTGAATCCGTCGATGGTTTTTAGTTCAGAAACTTGATATTTGCCAAAGGAAGTATAGTTATTCGCTTTGCAATTCGCGATGATTTTTTGTTTTAAGTCCTCGGTGATGTGAAGGTCGTTGCGTTCAAACTTAAATGGACCAACGATTTCATATACCTCCTCAATGAGTTCATCTAAGGTTTTTCCGGATTTCGCCATGAATTCCCAGATGATTAATCCCATCCAAATGCCATCGCGCTCTGGAATGTGCCCTTTCACGGCAATTCCTCCGGATTCTTCTCCACCTAGCAGGACATCGTCTTTGATCATGATGGATGCAATTTCTTTGAATCCGATTTTCGTTGTTTGAATTTCTAATCCGTAGTGTGCGCAGAGTTTCTCCACGCGTGGTGTCACACTGAATGCGATGACTACTTTACCGCTCATTTGCTTGTATTTCACCATGTAATGGATCAATAAAAGAATGATGTGGTGGGAATCGATGAATTCACCTTTTCCGTTGTACAGTCCAATTCGGTCCGCATCACCATCCGTTGCTAAGGCACATGAAACATTTCCATCTGCTTTGATGAATGCCTCTAGTTCTTGCAGGTTTTTCGCAATCGGTTCCGGTGCTTGTCCACGGAAAGATGGATTATGGTCGCAATGCAACAATTGAGTTTTCGGTAAAATCAAGGGCATCACGCGTTGACCTGCGCCATACATCGCGTCGTACACTAAGTTCAAACCGGAATTTGAAATCGCGTCTAGGTCGAAATTCTTTTTCACGTGCTCCACGTAACGCGTTTCGATGTCCACGATTTCGACTTTGCCAGTTTCAATGGCTGCATTCAAATCCACGGATTTATAATCGATGGTACATACATCTGGAATGATGTCCTCCACTTCTTGTACTTTCTCTGGTTCTAATGGTCCACCAAAAAAGGCTTTCAATTTGAATCCATTGTATGATGGTGGATTATGACTTGCGGTGAGGATAATTCCAACTTCGCATTCGAATTGAAATGCTGCCAATGAAATCATAGGAGTGGAAACGAATCCACGGGACATGCGAACGGGAATTCCCTGCGCTACGAGTACTTTTACGGCTGTTTCCATGAACAGTTCTCCGGCAAAACGGCAATCGTGTCCAACAATCACGCTAGGATTCGCGTAGGTTTTCTTTAACCAGATTCCAGTTGCTTCTGTTACACGGGCGACGTTTTCGACCGTAAAGTCATCTGCGATGATGGCTCTCCAGCCGTCAGTTCCAAATTTAATTTTCTGTGCCAAATTGATTGAATTTAATGAGGCAAAGATAGGGAAATTGGCAGGAAATTACTTGGGTAGAATAGGATAAATAAACGAACCCCTACTTTTTTATTTGACGAAGGCGCGAATCGTTTTTTCGATGATTTGTACGCAGTCCATTAGTTGTTCTTCTGTAATCACCAATGGTGGTGCAAAACGGATGATGTTACCGTGTGTTGGTTTTGCCAAAAGTCCATTTTCCTTCAAAGCCACACATAAATTCCACGCGGTTTGACTATCGGGAGCATCATTCACGACAATAGCGTTCAGCAATCCTTTTCCACGAACTTTAACAATTAAATCGTTCGTTTCGATGATGCGGTTCATTTCTTTGCGGAAGATGGCACCCAATTTACGGGCATTTTGAATGAGGTTTTCTTCGTAAACCACTTCTAGCGCGGCAATGGCAACTTTCGCTGCAATTGGATTTCCACCGAAAGTCGAACCGTGTTGACCAGGTTTGATGACCATCATGATTTCGTCGTCGGCTAATACAGCTGAAACGGGATAAACACCACCGGAAAGGGCTTTTCCAAGGATGAGGATATCTGGACGATTATATGTTTCTGTTTGACGTTCACATTTTTGTTCGCAGGTACAATTTCCACATACAGCGAGTAAGCTACCTGTTCGTGCGATACCTGTTTGAACTTCATCTGCGATAAACAGTACATTATTTTCGGTGCAAAGGCGTTTCGCTTCACTTAAGAAATTTTCTGCTGGTGTGTAAACTCCCGCTTCCCCTTGAATTGGTTCTACTAGGAATCCAGCGACATTTTTTCCTTTGATGGCCACTTCCAAGGCATGAATATCATCGTATGGGATAGCTACGAATCCACTTGGGAAAGGCCCAAAATTTTGGTAAGAATCCGGATCGCTTGAAAACGAAACGATGGTTGTTGTTCGTCCGTGGAAGTTACCTTCACACACGATAATCACTGCTTCATTTTCCGCAATTCCTTTTTTCTCGTATGCCCATTTGCGGCACAATTTAATCGCTGTTTCAACGGCTTCAGCACCGGTATTCATTGGAAGGACTTTGTCGAATCCGAATGTTTTTGTGACAAATTTCTCGTAGTGTCCAAGTGAATCATTGTAGAATGCGCGCGAAGTCAAAGCCAAGGTTTGCGCCTGGTCGATGAGTGCTTGAGTGATTTTCGGGTGACAGTGTCCTTGGTTCACCGCAGAGTAAGCCGATAAAAAATCATAGTATTGTTTGCCGTCCACATCCCAAACATGTACGCCTTGACCTTTGGAAAGTACCACAGGCAACGGATGGTAGTTGTGTGCTCCGTACTGATCTTCTAATGCAATGTGTTGGGTAGATTGGCTCATAGTGATGTGGTAATTGGGTTTTTGTACAAACGTGGCAAAGATAGGCAAAGGAAATGTGAAAATAAATTAACAAGAATTTTAAAATTGATATTCACATAATACATTACATTTGTCTCGTGAAGCTGATTAGTCGTTTATGTTTGATTTTCTGCGCATTGAGTATTTTTATCAATGTGGCATTAGGTGGAACGTTGCTTTCTACAAAGAAATTGACGTTTTCAGCTAAGCAAGAAAGCAAAGCAATTGTCTTCCAAAAAGTAGTAGAAGACTTCCATTTAAATGCGACAGAATTCGAAGAAGATGTTGAATTGGACGGTGATGAAGACCTAGATTTTGATTTTCACATCGTTTCTTACCACACTGCACCAACGACATACCAATTTCAGTTTCCATTCTTCCATGCTTCGAAGATAGAATTCAACCACATTGACTATAAGTCAATACGAAAAATCCCGTTTTTCATCACTTATGAAAATTTTAGAATATAGAATCGATTTCGTATTGGCTTAAAAATCAATTGTATAACGAATTCTATATTTCTATGAATCACCCATTTCAACTTGAAAAAGTTGTTGAAGAATTAAAACACTTTTTACCATCCCAAGCTCCGTTAAAGGACTTTATTCACCACAATACCTTGCATGCTTTTCAGCATGATTCGTTCCATCTTGGATTGAAAAAGTCCAACGAAATGTTCGGATACAAGACGTATTTGCAGTTAAGTGAATACCGAAAATTATTCGAGCAGGGAAAAATCAAAGAAAGTGTATTGGATCATTTCTTACCCAAGGAAGATCAGGCCATGTGGAAAACACGTTTGCTTTCTACAGACTACAATGAACAAGTCAATCCACGCATTGGAATGCTTCGTTCCAATTGGAAGTCGAAGTACAAAATGGATTTGGATAATTTCACGCATTCCACCTTGTTTAGAATAACCAGTAGTTACTTGGATCAAGGAATTTCCGTTTGGAGTTTCCCCATCAAGGACCTCGGTTTTTTAGATGCTATTCGACACTTGGAGTCAAATGGCAACGTGAGTTTCTTTCATACGAAGCGCGCGAAGAACTTATTGATGAAATCCGACCTTCGATTGGAGGATTGCTTGCAGTTACTTGTTGGCAAAGAGGACTTATACGAACGTTATTTGTTCGACCAACAATTTGCACATCCAGGATATGCTGGAATGGTGTCCGTACTATCGGGAAATGCTACCGCGCTGATCGATGAAAGAAAGATCGATTTAGTGGAGTGGATGACCTTTGAGTGTTTGTTGGAAATTGATGCGCTAGACGCCTATTTTGGGGAAATTTGGACACCAATCGGAATCAAAGTGGAGGAAGAAATCCCTGATTTATTTGCGCCAGTTGTGATGGATGAGTTAGCTGAAGTGAAACGCATATGGCAAGAAGCCTATGAGTGGACGTATTATAACCAAGTCCTGAGTGGATTAAAAGAAAAGTCGCAAGTGGTAGAGAAAACGCCGGAGATGCAAGGCATTTTTTGCATCGATGACCGTGAATGTTCCATTCGTCGCTACATTGAGGAAGGACACCCAGGTGTTCAAACCTTTGGTACAGCTGGATTCTTTGGGGTGGAATTTTATTTCCAACCCTATGGATCAACCTTCAGAACAAAGGTTTGTCCAGCACCTGTAACACCAAAATACCTCATTAAAGAAATGGCGAACGAAGCGAAATCAGATAAAGAATTTCACTTTGATGCACGTTCGTATGGACTCATTTTTGGTTGGATTTTAACGCATACCATGGGATTCTGGTCCGCATTGAAGTTAGCGCTAGCCATCTTTAAACCGTCTTTGAATACCGTTGCAGTTTCCTCAAACGGACACATGCATCCGAATTCTACCTTGGTCATTGAAAACCAAGCTGGAGAAATGACTGAAGATGGCTTACAACTTGGATTTTCCATCGATGAAATGACCGATCGCATTCAAGCCTTGTTGATGAGTATTGGCTTGAATACATCCTTTGCACCGTTGATTTATGTGGTTGGACATGGGTCCAGTAGTTCGAACAATACCCACTATGCAGGGTACGATTGTGGAGCTTGTTCTGGTCGTCCAGGTTCCGTGAATGCACGTGTTATTTGTCACATCGGGAATCATCCAGTGGTTCGACAAAAACTGAAAGAACGCGGCATTGAGATTCCAGAGACTACGCAGTTTGTTCCGGTATTGCACGACACAAGTCGCGATGAATTCATGTACTATGATTTAACAACCTTATCGACAGAAAACACTCAAAAGCACCAAGTGAACAAACGATTATTTGATCAAGCTTTGGATTTTAACGCAACAGAAAGATCACGAAGATTTGTCGTGATGAATTCGAAAAAGGCAGTGAACAAAGTACATGAGCAGGTGAAATTACGTTCCGTTTCGCTGTTTGAACCTCGTCCAGAATTGAATCATGCGACAAATACCTTGTGTATTGTAGGACGCCGTTCATTCTCACGTGGATTATTCTTGGATCGTCGTTCGTTTTTAAATTCATTTGATTACGAAGTAGATCCAGAAGGAAAGTATCTTTTAGGAATTCTAAATGCGGTGGCGCCCGTTTGTGGTGGAATCAATTTGGAGTATTATTTCTCTCGTGTTGACAATCAAAAATTGGGAGCAGGGACAAAACTTCCTCACAATGTGATGGGATTAATTGGTGTGGCGAATGGAATCGATGGAGATTTCAGAACTGGATTACCAAGTCAAATGATTGAGGTACATGATCCAATGCGTTTGTTGGTGATTGTGGAACATTTTCCAGAAGTGGTTTTGAAAACAATCCAAACGAATCCAGCAACCTATGAATGGTTCCTGAATAGCTGGGTAAATATCGTCGCATTCCATCCAACGGAAAAACAGTTTTATCTGTTTGCGAATGGCGCTTTCACCCCTTATGATTTACCTCAAGAACCGTTGGCACATGTAGAAGATGCCATGAAGTTTGTCACAAGTGAATTTGAGAATTTACCGGTTGTTGAATTAACACATTAATAGATCATGGAACTTACATTTAAATTCTTTATTCATTTTTTCATTCTGTTGCCATTGGTCAGCTTTACCCTAAGCTTATTTATCCCAAAAAAGAATGAAAATATGCTTTCTGTTCTAGCGTATACATCAGTAGGATTACAGTTTTTGGTCAGCGTCTTTTTTACCTATCAATGGGCAAGTCATGGATTTCCGGAAATCAACCTGAAAGAATTCTCGGTTTATCAGACAGGGAATTATGATTTCTACTTGGATTTTTACTTTGATAAAGTAACGATGGTCTACCTCTTGTTGGGATCGTCCTTAACGTTTTTAATCACCATTTATTCACGGTATTATTTACATAGAGAGGAAGGATACAAGCGCTTCTTTAACACGATTTTGTTTTTCTTTTTAGGATTTATCATCATCATTTTCGCAGGTAACCTAGAAACGATGTTCATTGGTTGGGAAGTCCTAGGGATTTCTTCCTTCTTGCTCATTGCCTTCTACCGAGATCGTTATTTACCAGTTAAAAATGCCTTAAAGGTATTCTCGGTTTACCGAATTGGTGATGTCGGAATTATCCTAGCCATGTGGTTGTCCCATCATTTGTGGCACGAAAACATTTCGTTTGCGAAGCTACACAATGCGGAATTGGTCCATGAACACATCATGCAAAATTCCTTGGTTGGATTAGCCATTGCTTTTATGTTATACATTTCAGCAGCAGCGAAATCAGCTCAGTTGCCATTTTCGTCTTGGTTGCCACGTGCGATGGAAGGACCAACACCATCTAGTGCGATTTTCTATGGTTCTCTTTCCGTGCATATTGGAGCCTTTTTGATGTTGCGAACGATACACTTCTGGGAGAATCAAATCGTTTTCAAGGTGTTTCTCATTTTTTCAGGACTATTAACCGCTGTCATTGCAACGTTTATCAGTCGAGTGCAGAGCTCCATTAAATCACAAATTGCGTATGCATCCATCGCACAAATCGGTTTGATTTTCATCGAAATCGCGTTGGGTTGGGAAGTATTTGCGTTGGTGCACATTGCAGGGAATGCTTTTCTTCGCACCTACCAGTTGTTGATTTCACCATCTGTTGTGAGTTACAAAATCCGCGAGCAATTTTATCATTTTAAGCGCAAATCAGCAACATTGGAAGATTCAATGCCAAAACGTTTTGAGTATGCCTTTTATATCCTAAACTTAAAAGAGTGGAACTTGGATAATTTGATGTACAAAATCCTTTGGAATCCGTTAAAGAAAATGGGAAGAAACTGGCAATTACTGAATTTCAAATTCGTTTTTTACTTCATTGGATTTGTGATTCTTTCCGGATTGATATTAATTCAATTTAGAGATCAAATGCCCGCATTATTACGCCATCAATTGCCGTTTTTCTTTGCCTTCTCTGGATTCATGATTGTAGTAAAAGCATTTACTGAAAAGGACAGTGTGCGAAAAAGTTTAACTTTAATTATGTTGAACCACGTCGCGATCGCTATGGCGATTTCTTTCAATGAGCATTACGACTTCATGCACAATTTCTGGTATTTGAGTGGAATTGTTGCGAGTTGGTTGATTGGCTTATTGGTCATCAATTACTTGCGCAACAAAGAAGAGTGGATCAGTTTGGATCAATTCTACGGACACGTGTACGAGCACCCAAAAGCAGCCATTGTATTTTTGATTTGTTGTTTGGGATTGGCAGGATTTCCAATTACGCCATCCTTTGTCGGAGAGGATTTAATTTTTTCGCACATCCATGAAGATCAAATTGCGCTTGCCTTTTTTACAGCCATGAGTTTAGTGATTAACGGACTGGCAACAGTACGTATTTATGCACGTGTGTTTTTAGGTCCACACATCAAAACCTATCACGAAGTAGCGAAACGCTCTTCCTAGTTTTAAGTTTAACGTTTAAATTAAAAAAGTATGAAAATGAACATGCCAAAAGATGGATGGCAAGGATTAAAGGAGAACTTCTCCGCGGATGCATTGTCCGGATTTCTTGTCTTTTTACTCGCACTTCCTTTGAGTTTAGGAATTGCGAAAGCGAGTGAGTTTACACCGATTTATGGACTACTAACAGCCATGATTGGTGGAATTCTTGTCAGCTTTATTGCTGGCTCACCACTCACAATTAAAGGTCCAGCAGCTGGACTTATCGTCATCGTTGCCGGATCGGTAACAGAATTAGGTCACGGAAATACCGAGTTGGGTTGGCACCTTGCCTTGGGTGCAGTAGTGATTGCAGGAATTATCCAAGTACTTTTCGGAGTATTGAAGTTGGGTAAGTTTAGCGACATTTTCCCGCTTTCAGCTGTACACGGAATGTTGGCTGCCATTGGAATCATTATCATGAGTAAACAAATCCACATTTTAGCGGGTGTTTCTCCAATGACACCAGAAGGAAAATCCATGGTCGAGCCACTTGAATTATTAGCCTTGTTAAAAACAACCATTCCGAATTTCTTTGCGCACAAGGATGTGGCGATTATTGGTTTAACTTCCCTTGCCATCGTTTTCGGTTGGCCAATGTTGAAAGTGAATTTCTTGAAAAAAATTCCAGCGCCACTTGTTGTTCTTCTAGTTTCCATCCCAATGGCCATGGCTTTTGGATTGAAAAACACGGATGACTTCAAACCATTATTGACTTTCGATAAAGGGTTCTTTGATATTCTTGGAGTGAATGTGAGTTTTGACGGATTCCATCAAATGGGAACCTTCATCAAGTTCGTGATCATGTTTGCATTAGTCGGAAGTTTAGAGGCCTTGTTGACGGTGAAAGCGATCGACATGATGGATCCATTCAAGCGCAAATCGAACTACAACAAAGATTTAATTGCTGTTGGATTGGGTAACATCATTGCAGGTGTTTTTGGTGGACTACCGATGATCTCAGAAGTTGCTCGTTCTTCTGCCAATGTTAATAACGGTGGACGCACACGTTGGGCGAATTTCTTCCACGGTGTTTTCATCTTAATCTTCTTGATTTTTGCTGTTTCCTTCAGTAACTTGATTCCAATGACTGCATTAGCGGCCATGTTAATCGGAGTAGGTTGGAAGTTAGCGCATCCAAAAGAATTTGGACACATGTTTAAAATTGGTCCAGATCAGTTGGTGGTATTTTTGGTTACGATCGTAGTTACTTTAGCAACGGATTTGTTGTTAGGTATCGCAGCAGGAATCATCTTGAAAATCATCCTTCACTTATTCCGCGGAGTATCCTTGAAAAGCATCGTAAAATCAGAATTCACCGTTGAAAACAATGTCATTCATGCACACGGATCTATTGTTTTCTCCAACTTCTTGAAATTACAAGCGGCTATTCAAAATTTCGCATTTACTGAGCAAATTCATTTGGATGTTTCTCAATGTAATTTCATTGACCACTCATCCATTGAAGCGTTACATCACTTGGAAGCTGATTTTAAAGCACAAGGTGGATTATTGGATGTGATTGGTTTAAATCACTTCGAAAATGTACATGGTTCAACGCACCATTTAGCTGCCCGCAAAAGAAAATAACATGAAAAAGATACTTTTTCAAATCATTGTGATGGTGGGCATGGGAATGCCTGCCATCCTTACTGCACAGAAAATCATAAGTCCACAAACACATGGTTGGGCCATGTATGTCGGGACACACAAATTGACGGATAAATTCAGTTTGATGACAGAGTACCAATGGCGTCGTGCGGATGGATTCAATTCTTGGCAACAATCGTTGATGCGCTTGGGATTAGAATACAACGTCAATCCAAATGTATCAGTAATGGCTGGATACGCTTGGGTGAAAACCTTTCCCTACGGCGATCAACCGATTCTCCACGAATTTGATGAAAACCGCATCTTCGAACAAGTCAACTTGAAAAGTAAAATCGGAAACATTGATATTCAACATCGTTACCGCTTAGAACAACGTTTCTTGGAACAATATGCGAAAGATGCATCGAACAATATCGTTCAAGTAGATCCTGTTTTTCGTCAACGCGTGCGTTACCGTGCAATGGCGATGATTCCATTGTCGCGAAAAGAAATGGCGGATAATACGCTGTTCATGAACGTGAACGATGAGGTGTTTTTAGGATTCGGTTCAGGCATTGGTAAAAACATCTTGGACCAAAATCGTTTCATCGCTGCTTTGGGATGGAGATTCGATAAGAACTTTAATGTGCAAGTTGGATACCTCAATCAGTTTGTTGTGAAGTCGGATGGACAAAAAATGGAACGCAACAATACCTTGTGGATCTCCACAACGTACAACTTGGATTTCACTAAAAAATAAATCCCATACTCTCCAAGCAATATTCAGCCGGTAAGTCCTACTTATCGGCTGAACTTTTTTAGTATCTTTCCTTTCTAATTCAACACATGGAACGAAGAAATTTTGTCAAAGCTTCTGCTTTAGCTGGTATCGGTGCGCTTATCGTGCCAAATTCTTTATTTGCTGGACAATTGTCCGAGGATAAAAAAGTACGATTAGGATTTATTGCCGTAGGTTACCGCGGACAATCCCACTTGGAGGAAATGCTGAAACGCACCGATGTTGAAATCATTGCGTTTGCTGATCCAGACCCGAACATGATGGCGGATGCGTTGAAATTGGTCGAAAAGTCCGGAAGAAAAGCACCAGCTGTTTACGGGAATGGCCAGGAGGATTATAAAAACCTATTGAAACGCGAGGACATCGATGCGGTGTTTGTGGCTTCTCCTTGGGAATGGCATTTGCAACATGGAGTGGATGCCATGAAGGCGGGGAAAATTGTCGGAATGGAAGTCTGTGGCGCCATGAAGTTGAGCGATTGTTGGGAGTTTGTGAAAACCTATGAGGAAACAAAAGTTCCCATCATGATGCTCGAAAATGTGTGTTATCGTCGCGACGTGATGGCGGTGATGAACATGGTAAAAACTGGCCTTTTTGGCGAACTTGTTCACGGACAAGGAGGCTACGAGCACGACCTACGTGGCGTGTTATTTAACGACGGAAAATCTGCCTACAACTCAGGAGTGGAATTTGGTGAAAAAGGAATGAGTGAAGCCAAATGGCGCACGAATCATTACGTGAATCGAAACGGTGAATTGTATCCAACACACGGACTAGGTCCCATTGCAGCGATGTTTGACATCAATCGCGGGAACCGTATGTTACGCTTAACATCCATGGCTAGTAAAGCACGTGGATTACATAAATACATTGAAGAGCATCCAAAAGGAGGAAAGGATCATCCGAATGCCAAAGTGGAATTCAAACAAGGAGATGTCGTAACGACACAAATTCAATGTGCGAATGGCGAAACGATTTTACTGACGCATGACACGAGCTTGCAACGTCCATACAACCTTGGATTTAGAGTGCAAGGAACAGAAGGGATTTGGCAGGATTTCGGTTGGGGAGACGCGGAACAGGGACTCATTTATTTCGAGAAAATCATGGGACATACCCATAAATGGGATAACACGAAAAAATGGATGGAAGAATACGATCATCCCTTATGGAAACGCTTCTCCAAGGATGCGGAGAATTCTGGACACGGAGGTATGGATTTCTTTGTGGACAACGCCTTTATTGAGTGCATCAAGCAGAACAAAGAATTTCCATTAGACGTCTATGATTTAGCAGCATGGTACGCGATTACACCTTTAAGTGAGAAATCAATTAAAGAGGAAGGGAAGCCACAGGAAATTCCTGATTTCACCAAAGGAGCATGGAAATCACGTAAACCAGTTTTTGGATTAACCGATGCATTCTAAACTTCATTTGCTCATTCTCGCTGGTGGACTCGGTTCACGGTACAAGGGATCCAAACAATTGGACACCTTTGGAACACAGCGGGCATGTTTGTTGGAATTTGCGATGTATGATGCCGTTCAGGCTGGATTTGAGCGCATCATTATCGTTGTGAATCAAGCGGTCTTGGCTCCCATGCGCGAACAATTGAAATCGTGGGAGGATCGTGTGGAATTGGTCTTCGTCATCCAAGAATTGAAAACATTAGCACAAGATCAGGTAAGTCGCGAACGATTCAAACCTTGGGGAACAGCACAAGCAGTGATCTCTGCTCGAACGCAAATCACTGGTCCGTTTGTGGTCATGAATGCGGATGATTATTATGGTTCTTCTGTCCTGCAACAGGCCGCGGATTTCTTTCACCAAGAACAACACAGGCATGGACTCATCGCCTATACATTGGAACATACCTTAAGTCTAAACGGTGGCGTTTCACGTGGTGTTTGTCAGGTTGATTCGAATGGTACCTTAGTTTCGGTGGAAGAACGGCATCAGCTACAACGGGAAGATGACACGATTCTTGCAGAGCATGGAATTTCCTTTCAACCGGACACGTTGGTATCGATGAATTTTTGGTTGTTTCAACGAACGATATTGGACGAATTGGAACGGTATTTCGAAGACTTTTTCGCAAAGAACAAAGATAGTTTAACGGCAGAATGTTATTTGCCTTCAGCTGTTCAGGTTGGAATTGAAACCATGCGATGGGAAGTCTGTGTATTGAAAAGTTCAGAAAAATGGGTTGGACTTACCTTTCCAGCTGATCGTCCCTTGGTTGAGGCATACCTCCAAGATTTAAGTAATGCGGGAAAATACCCAAAATCGTTCGGACATGAATAGACAACAAGAGCGATCGATTGCCAATGATTATTTGAAATCACTTTCGACCAAAGTGATGCGCATTACCTTGCTGAAAGGTGGATTGATTCACAAAACCTTCCTTGTCGAAGCGATGAATGGCGAATCGTATGTCCTGCAGGGAATGAATACACAAGTATTTAAAAATCCCAATTTAATTGTGCTCAATCAACAGAATATTGCTCGCTTCTTGGCGGAAAAAAAATACCCCAAATTTTCCTTGGAGTTGCTGTCAAACGCACAACAAAATTATTTACTTCAGGATACCAAAGGACAAACTTGGCGAATGTTCAAAGCCATTACACCGAGTAAAAGCATGGAAGTGTTGACCCATCCAAAACAAGCCTTTGAAGCAGCAAAAGCATTGAGTGAGTTTCATGCCTTTTTACGTGAATATCCAGCGGAGGAAATTCAGGCAAGTATTCCCGGCTTTCTAGATTTCAAAAATAGGTTGACCTATTATCAGCACGCAAAAGAAGCCGGAATTCCCTACCGAAAAACCCAAGCGCGCAGTTGGATGGAAAAAGTCACGCGGTATCAGTCGGTATTGGATGATTATTTTCACATCGAACCGTTCTTACCCATACGTGTGATTCATGCCGACCCCAAGTTGAGTAATTTTTTATTCGACGCCAATGGTAAAAAGGTACTAGCCTTAATTGATTGGGACACGATCATGGCGGGATCCATTTTGTACGATATTGGCGACATGATTCGTTCGTTTTGTCAAGTAGGCGCGGAGGATTCAGAGCATCAAACGTCGTTCTTTCAGGCTGAAATATTAAAAGAAATTTTGACGGGATACGTGCATGGACCGATGAATGATCATTTGACGGATGTAGAACGCGCACATTTTTTACTAGGTGCCAAAGCCGTTATTCTCATTCAAGGAATTCGATTCTTGAGTGATTATTTATTGGGCGATTTGTATTATTGGGTAGAGGACGAAACACATAATTTGCGTCGTGCCAAAAACCAATTTAAAATGCTCGAAGAATTGATGGATTTAGAGTGATTACCATTCAAAAGCAGCGTCGCTCATCCATTTCCCTTGAACGCGTAAGGTTTGTTCGATGAGGTCACGTACGCAAGCTTTTCCGCCATCGTAAGGACTTTGATAATGCACGCGTTGTTTTACATCTGCGACGGCATCTTGTGGACAAGCAGAAAGTCCCGCTACTTGAAGCACCGGAATATCTGGAATATCATCACCCATGTATGCAATTTCCTGATCCTGTAATTGAAATTCCGCTTTGATCTCTTCGTAGCAAGCTATTTTCTTATGGGCGCCTAAGTACACACGTTCCATGCCTAGTCCCAAAAGTCGATCGCGCACTTCGGTTGAATGTCCGCCGGTGATCGCAAAAATGCGATAACCCATTTTCGCAGCGTATTGAACGGCATACCCATCCTTTGAATTCAATGCACGTACGATTTCATCCTTCAGTAAATACACCTTTCCATCTGTGAAGACACCATCTACATCGAAAATAAAGGTGCTAATGTGATTTAAGGCAAGTTTGTAACTAGTCATGCTTGGAATATGTTTTAAGGATGCTGTCAGTTAAGACATCGTATAATTTTCGGTCTTCTTCGTTCAATAAAGAACGATGTGCGTCCATGGTTTCTTTGTCGTTTCGTCGCGCTGGACCCGTTTGCGCGTCGAATGCTGAGATTGTTTCTAACTTGCTAACCGTTTCCTTGATTAATGCATTCAACAGGTTTCCATCCAATCCTTTTTCTGTTAATTGGGATTGTCCTTTATAGAGTAAGTGATTGACAAAATTATTGACAAATACGGCTGCAAGGTGGTAATCAGCGCGTGTTTTGGAATCACATAGGGCATGGTTCAATCCAACGTGTTGACAAAGTTCAACAAGAATTTCTTGCAGGATTTCAGCAGGTGCTTCCAGTAAAATTGGAATCTCTGAACTGGACAGCGAACGACTCAAGCTAAAGGATTGAAGGGGATAGAAAACTCCCCAATGATCCTTCGGGAAATCGTTTAGCAATACAGCTCCTGCCGTATAAACGACAAATTGCGTTGTAGGAAAGATGTTCCGTAAGGCACGAACCGAATCATCGTTGGTTGCAACGAAAATCACATCTGCCAGCAAGTCTTGCGGATTTCGGTAAAATTCCGAGTTAAGCTCCTTTGCTAACGCAAGTCCAGTGGACTCGTTTCTACTGGAGATTCCAGAAATGCGGATGCCAGATTGATGAAAAATGTGCGCAAGAGCGGTAGCGACTTTACCGGAGCCAACAAAGGCAATGCGCATATTTTTCAAGTCCAACATTATTTACCGTGGCATTGCTTGTATTTCTTCCCGCTACCGCAAGGACAAGGATCGTTTCTACCAACTTTTGGCTCAGCAATAATTGGTTGACGTTTCTCTGGTTGAGGCATCGAATTCGCAATTGCTTGATCGTATCCTTGTCTACCTTCAAAAGTTGGAGTAGGCGTAGTAGAAACCGATTGATTCGTTTGTGCTTGTTGGTAGTTGTTTTGACGTGCTTCTTGGTTGGTTCCCTGAATTTCTTGTTCAAAAGGAATGTCCAATTTCATCAATAATTCAACCGCTTCTTCGTTCAAACGATTCAACATGCTGCGGAACAATTCATACGATTCTAATTTGTATACCACCAATGGGTCTTTTTGCTCGTATGATGCGTTTCTTACCGCAGAACGTAATTCATCCATTTCGCGTAAGTGTTCTTTCCACTCATCATCAATTTTGGAGAGAATCACATTCTTTTCAAATGCTTTCGAAATGATTTTACCTTCTGTGTGATAAGCGTCCTCAATGTTAACAATCAACTGTAACTCTCTGCGTCCATCCGTTAATGGGAAAACCATGTCCTTGTACTTGTTCGCCAGGTTCTCATGAACGTGTTTGATTTGCGGCAATGCTCTTGTGGCAATTTTATCGCATTTTCGTTCGTAAGATTCAGTCATGGCAGCGTAAACTTTATCGGTTAACTCGCTGCGGCTGATTTTCGCAAATTCTGCTTCGTCCACTGGAGATTCGATACCGATGATGCGAAGTAATTCCATTTCAAATTCATGGAATGCCGATCCACCATATTGTTGAACTGTTGTTTCGCATAACTCAAAGAACATGTTGTCGATGTCAATATCTAAACGATCTCCGAATAAGGCATTTTTGCGTTTTTTGTAAATGGCTTTACGTTGTGCGTTCATTACATCATCGTATTCCAATAAATTTTTACGTACGCCGAAGTTGTTTTCTTCCACTTTTTTCTGAGCGCGTTCGATGGATGAAGAGACCATTCCATGAGAAATTACTTCTCCTTCTTTCAATCCCATTCGGTCCATTAATTTAGCGATGCGATCAGAACCAAATTTACGCATTAAATCATCTTCCAATGAAACGAAGAAACGGGAAGAACCTGGATCTCCTTGACGACCGGCACGACCTCTTAACTGACGGTCCACGCGACGAGAGTCATGACGTTCCGTTCCGATAATTGCGAGTCCGCCAGCTTCTTTCACACCTTCACCTAATTTGATATCCGTTCCACGTCCTGCCATATTCGTCGCAATGGTTACGGCTCCCGCTAATCCGGCATTTGCAACAATCTCTGCTTCTTTTTGATGGTATTTCGCATTCAAGACTTGGTGTTGGATTTTTTTCATTTGAAGCATGCGCGACAAAAGTTCAGAAATTTCAACGGTTGTTGTCCCGACCAATACTGGTCGTCCAGCAGCCACTAATTCTTCGATTTCAAGAATCACGGCGTTGTATTTCTCACGTGCCGTTTTGTACACGTAATCGTCTAAATCTTTTCTAGAAATCGGTTTGTTCGTTGGAACGACAACCACGTCCAATTGGTAGATGTCCCAGAACTCCTTCGCTTCCGTTTCCGCTGTTCCCGTCATACCAGCTAACTTGTGGTACATACGGAAATAGTTTTGTAGTGTCACTGTCGCGTAGGTTTGTGTTGCCGCTTCGACATCCACATTTTCTTTCGCTTCAATGGCTTGGTGTAAACCATCGGAATAACGACGTCCTTCCAATATACGTCCGGTCGATTCATCCACGATTTTTACTTTTCCATCTAAAATCACATATTCGACTTCTTTCTCGAAGAGGGTATATGCTTTCAATAATTGATTAATGGAGTGAATGCGTTCGGATTTAATGGAGTATTCTCTTACCAATGCATCTTTTTGGTCTAGGAACGTTTCCTTCGCTAGGTTTTGTTTTTGCAATTTGGCAATTTCATCCCCGATATCTGGCATGACAAAGAAATTACGGTCGTCTTTTCCAGAAACCAAATCAATTCCTCTGTCTGTTAATTCAATCGTGTTATTTTTCTCATCGATGACAAAGAACAATTCCGCATCGATTTTTTTCATCTGCTTTCCTTGTTCTGCCATGTAGAAGTTCTCCGTTTTTTGCAAGTGAACTTTGATTCCTGGCTCGGAAAGGAATTTAATCAAGGCGCGATTCTTAGGCAAACCACGGTGTGCACGAAGCAAGGCAATTCCACCTTCTTCTAGCATGCGTTTCGCTTCGTTTTTGTCCTCCGGTGCTTCGTTGATCACTGTCAACAATTTTTTCGCTTCGGACAAACATTGTTGCACGTATTGTTTTTGTGCCTCTACCACACGTTCGATGCGTGGTTTTAATTCGTGAAACTCGTGTTCATCTCCTTTTGGAGTTGGACCTGAAATGATCAAAGGAGTTCGCGCGTCGTCAATTAAAACGGAATCGACCTCATCAACAATCGCAAAATGGTGCTTGCGTTGTACCAAATCGTCCACGTGTCCGGCCATGTTATCACGCAAGTAATCAAAACCAAATTCGTTGTTTGTCCCGAAGGTAATATCGGCCATGTAGGCTTGGCGTCTTTCTTTGGAGTTTGGACGGTGTTTATCGATGCAATCGACTGTGAGTCCGTGGAATTGGTACAATGGTCCCATCCATTCGGAGTCACGCTTCGCTAGGTAGTCGTTCACAGTTACAATGTGCACACCTTTTCCAGCTAAGGCATTCAAGTACACAGGCAAGGTAGCCACTAACGTTTTCCCTTCTCCTGTTTGCATTTCGGCAATGTTTCCTTTGTGCAACACAGCTCCACCCATCAACTGAACATCGTAATGCACCATGTTCCATTTGATGTGTCCGCCAGCAGCAGTCCATTCATTGTGCCAAATCGCTTTGTCACCTTCAATGCTGATTCCATCTTTCTTCGCTGCTAATTCGCGATCGAAGTCCTCGGCTGTAACGACAAGTTGTCCATTTGTTGCCCAACGATTCGCCGTTTCTTTCACAACGGCAAAAGCTTCCGGTAAAATTTTCAACAAAGTCTCCTCGATTTGTGCATCGACTTCTTTTTCCAATTTGTCAATGCGATCGAATAAGTCTTCCTTCTCTTGAATGCTCGTTTCCAAGCTTTCCGCTTTGGTGCGAAGTTCAGCGAGTTGTTGCTCTAGTCCTTCTTTTTCCGCGCGAATTTGTTGTTGAAATTCGCGGGACTTCTGACGTAATTGCTCGTCAGATAAGGTTTTAATATGTGAATGAGCAGCAGTTGCTTGCTCTACGTAAGGCCAGTATAATTTCTTGTCTTTCGCGTTCTTATCCCCAAAAATGGATTTTAAGATATCTCCAATCATTGTTTTTCTCTTTAATGCAAGCCCCAAAGTTAATCAATTCTACTTATTTACGGGTGTTTGGAATACCTGAATTGTCGGTAAATCAAGGTTTTTTTTCCACAAGATTTAACAATCCACGAAGCGTCGAATTCTCATGTCGCTAATTAGCAAGAATGCTTATCTTTGCGCCATGCATGAAATGATACTAATTTTAGATTTTGGATCTCAATATACGCAATTGATTGCGCGTAGAATCCGCGAGTTAAATGTTTATTGTGAAATTCATCCGTGGAATAAAATTCCGGAGATTGGAGACCATGTGAAGGGAATTATTCTTTCGGGAAGTCCTTTTTCTGTTCGGGATGAAGCTTCTCCAAGACCTAATTTAGATGCCATAAAAGGAAAAATGCCGTTACTTGGTGTTTGCTTCGGTGCGCAGTATTTGTCACACCATTTTGGTGGAGAAGTATTGCCTTCAAGTATTCGTGAATATGGACGTGCACATTTATCCTATGTAGATGGAAATCACATCCTCACCAAAGGAATGACAACCGGATCTCAAGTGTGGATGTCTCATGGTGATACGATCAAAAAAATCCCAAGTAACTATAAAATTATCGCCAGTACCTCCGATGTTGAAATCGCGGGTTACCACATCGAAGGAGAAGAAACCTACGGAATTCAATTCCACCCGGAAGTTTATCACTCGACGGAAGGTAAAATTCTATTGAAAAACTTCATCGTGGAAGTGTGTCATTGCGCGTGTGATTGGACACCCGACTCTTTCGTGGAAGAGACGACAGCACGTTTAAAGGCGCAATTAGGAGATGACAAAGTCATTCTTGGATTATCCGGAGGAGTGGATTCATCCGTTGCTGCGGTCTTGTTACACAAAGCCATCGGGGCAAACTTACACTGTATTTTTGTCGATAATGGCTTACTTCGCAAAAATGAATTTCAGTCCGTTTTGGAGTCCTACAAAGGAATGGGCTTGAATGTGAAAGGCGTCGATGCTTCCCAACAGTTTTACGCTGCTTTGAGCGGATTGACGGATCCAGAATTAAAAAGAAAAGCCATTGGAAAAGTATTCATCGATGTATTCGATGAGGAATCCAAACAAGTAGAAGGAGCAAAATGGCTCGGACAAGGAACAATTTATCCAGATGTCATTGAGTCCGTTTCTGCTACTGGTGGACCATCGCAAACGATAAAGTCGCATCACAATGTGGGTGGACTTCCAGATTACATGAAATTACAAGTCGTTGAACCTTTGCGTTTGTTGTTCAAAGATGAGGTGCGTCGCATTGGACGTTCCCTGCAAATTGATGAGCGCATTTTAGGTAGGCATCCTTTCCCAGGTCCAGGACTCGGAATTCGTATCCTTGGAGAAGTAACGGAGGAAAAAGTACGCATCCTACAGGATGTCGATTCCATTTTTATTGAAGGATTGAAAGAGGATGGTTTGTATGACGATGTTTGGCAAGCCGGAGCGATTTTCTTGCCGATTCAATCGGTCGGAGTCATGGGTGATGAGCGTACCTACGAAAATGCAGTGGCGTTGAGAGCAGTGACTTCAACGGATGGAATGACAGCTGATTGGTGTCATTTGCCGTACGAGTTTCTCGCGAAAATCTCCAATAAAATCATCAATCAAGTTAAAGGAATCAACCGAGTAACCTACGATATCAGTTCCAAACCACCAGCAACCATCGAGTGGGAATAAGTCAGGAGTTATGAAACAAGTTTTTCTTCTTCTTTTGTTGCTTCGCTGCTTGTTTGTTCAAGGACAGCAATACGCGCAGATTACGGAAAGAGAAGGGAAGAAATGCTATGTTCATACCGTTTCGGACGGCAACAACCTCTATGGACTTCAGCAAATGTACGCTTGTCCAGCAGAGGAAATATTGAATATGAATCCAGGAATCGAACGTGGGTTAACTACTGGTGAAGTAGTGTTTATTCCCGTTCAGCGAAAAACCGTGAAACATACGGTAGGACAAAAAGAAACCCTGTATGCGGTTTCGAAAATGTACGACGTTTCCATGGATAGCATCACGAAATACAATCCCTCCGCGAAAAACGGTTTAAAATTGAATCAACGTTTGTTGATTCCAAATGCCATTGCGCGCATTCAAACGGATGAAGCTTCGACTTCAGTGGAGGTGATGCAACAAGAAATTCCCAAACCTAGTGAAGCGGCCAAGTCTAAATTTAATATTTCGTTCTCGGACCAAGTGATTTCCCATGTGGTCTTGCCGCAAGAATCCTTGTATACCATTTCAAAGCGCTTTATGGTACCGGTACCTGAATTGCAAGCGTTGAATCATTTGACATCGAGCAGAGTGAGTCCTGGACAAAGCATACGGATTCCAGTGAAAAAAGAAAAAGTGGAAATCGTTCCTATTCGTGCGGTTCCACCAAAACGAATTGATCAAACACCAGATGAACTTACTTTTCCCGCACGGAAATCCTTCGAAGTCGCGCTCTTCTTACCCTTGAACCTAGATTCTACGTCCACCTACAATCGCTTTGTTTCTGCGGCAGCCTTGGAATATTACATGGGCGCCAAATTGGCCTTTGATTCGTTGTCCCGCATGGGACTGACTGCAAATGTCCATGTATATGACTATGAAGCTGCTACACAAAATTTAGCGAGCATTCTAGCCAATCCGGCATTAAGCGAAATGGACCTGATTTTTGCACCGTTGCAACAGAGAGAAGCAGAAATCGTTAGTGCGTTTGCTCGAAAAAATGACATTGCCATCGCATTTCCTGTATTTATGAAGGAGAATGAACTACTTGGCAATCCAAATTCCGTGTGTTTGTCTCCGTCCACAGCGAATTTAATGGAGTTGTTGGCCTTGAGTGTGCATCGACAATTCGTGAATCAAACCATTGTGTTGATTAAAAGTGAAAGCGAAGTGGATGTCAAAAATGACCAATTGTTTTTGAATTCCTTTCACAATGTTCCCTCATCGGTATCCAAAGCAAAAATCATTGAAGCAAGCTGGAAAAATTACCGACAATATGAGGTGATGAACGAAGATATTATTTACGTTTGTTTGAGCACGGACAAGGCAAAAGTCCTCGGATTATTGGAGAAATACAAAGACAATCCACATGTTAAAATCTATGGGATGAAAGAATGGTTAGAGTGGAAAGAAGTCAGTGGAACCATCGCTAATAAATACACGTTTACTTATGCGAGTCCATCTTATTTCTCGTACCATTCTCCAACTGTTCAGGCATTTCACAAGAAGTTCCGAAGAACCTATTCAGCGGATTTAACAAAGATGGCTTGCCTAGGGTATGATGCTACGTTGATGGTATGTCGACAGTTACTCGAGAAAACTGCCATTCAATCAGGAGTGATCAGTAATTATCAATTGAAACAAATGGGAACAGGGAACGGGTATCAAAATACTGCTGGATTTGTTCTGCAATTTAAAGGATTTGAATCGAAGCCAGAATGACAATGACACGCACAGAAATAGAAACAGCTTATCGATCGTTGCAATTGCACATTTGTGCCGAATTGGAAAAAATCGATGGACAAGCACATTTTCAGGAAGATGCCTGGGATCGGGAAGAAGGCGGAGGCGGATTTACGCGTACAATTACTGAAGGACGCATATTCGAAAAAGGCGGAGTGGCGTTTTCTGCGGTTCATGGACCAGTGTCCGATGCGATGAAAAAACAATTGAACCTAGAAGGCGAGCATTTTTTTGCCACTGGAGTTTCCATTGTTTTGCATCCACGTCATCCGCGACACCCAATCATTCACATGAACGTACGTTATTTTGAATTGGATAACGGTGCGACATATTGGTTTGGTGGCGGAATCGATTTAACGCCGCATTATGTCGACCCGAAGTTGGCGAACGACTTTCATCAACAGTTGAAAAACACATCGGATCAGTACTCAGTGGACTTCTATCCGAAATTCAAGGAATGGGCAGATCGCTACTTTTATTTGCCGCATCGTGAGGAATCGCGAGGAGTTGGTGGAATTTTCTTCGATCATTTGGATGAGAAATGCGGTTTAACCAAAGATCAATTGTTCCATTATTGCCTCGATTTGGGAAGGTTGTTTCCAGTAGCATATAAACACCAAGTGGATCACATTTCTTTAACAGAAGTCAGTGAACGCGAATTGAATTGGCAAGCACTTCGTCGTGGTCGGTATGTGGAATTCAATCTGCTTCACGACAGAGGAACGAAATTTGGCATTTACTCGGGTGGACGAACAGAATCCATTTTAATGAGTATGCCACCCCGTGCAAATTGGGAGTATAATTTGCAACTTGAAAGAGATTCGGAGGAAGCACAGACCTTGGCATTTCTTCATAAAACACACGCATTTAAATTAGATTAACAGATAAACGGATCAATGAAAAGTCCTTACGTGAATGTAAATGGCATGCAGCACATTGGAGTAGCTGTGAGCAATATGAATGAAATGCTTCCCTTGTACCGAAAGTTGTTCGGTATGGACATTCCTTTTTTCGATTCCATTCAAGCTGCGCCGTTGATGGATGTTTACACGCATGGAAAGACGATTACCAAACGTGCAAGTATGATCATGAACCTACAGGGTGGTTGTGCGATGGAAGTCATTGAGGCTACGTCATTCAAAGGAAAAGGCAATTTGAACACCTTCGCTTGGGGGGATTTGGGAATCAATGCCATCCAAATGAAAGCGAAAAACATCGAAAAAAGCTACGCTTTCGTGAAAGAATGGGTGGATTGTCAAACAATTCATCCGATGCCCGACCAGCGCAAGGGATTTTTTATGAAGGATCCGGACGGAAACCACTTTCAATTCGTAGAAAACAAGGAGTGGTACTCCGACAACGGACATCATTCTGGAGGAGTTTTGGGGATTAGTATTGGTGTGAGAAATGCCGATGAATCCATGAAATTATACCGCGATATTTTAGGATTTGACCAAGTGGTATTTGATCAGTCGGACGTGTTTTCTGATTGGAAGGATTTGCCAAATGGACAGGAGCGATTTAGACGTGTGCTGTTGACGAAGTCCAAACCGACCGGTGGTGGATTTGGAAAAGTAACCGGTAAAAATTACATCGAATTAGTGCAGGCGTTGGACCGTGAACCACAGAAAATCTTTAAAGGAAGAATGTGGGGAGATTACGGATTTGTCCATTTGGGATTGGATGTAAAAGGCATGCGCCAATTAGAATCCGAAATGAGTCAAAAGGGATTCCCATTCACGTGTGACAGTCAATCGGCGTTGAGTATGGGGAATACGAAAGTACATTGTGTGTATATCGATGATCCAGATGGAACCTTGATTGAAATGATCGAGGTATTCAAAGTTCCGATTGTAGAGAAGTGGGGCTTGTTCTTGAATGTGGAGAAAAGAGACCCAATGAAGCCACTTCCTGATTTCATGTTGAAGTTTCTTCGTTTCTCGCGCATTAAAGATTAAGTCGTTTTTCGCACAAAAAGTGTAACTTAGGACATGCGCTTCATTACGTTGAGTTTCATTTTTGTAGCATTCGCTTGGATTTTTTCCTGTTCAGGGGAGAAAGTCATTGACCGTATTTATCAGACAAAAAATGTGGTGGTTGTGGTGATTGATGGTCCACGCTACTCTGAAGCTTGGGGTCAAACCGGCAGGCCAAATGTCCCTTATATGGATTCCGTGTTAGCTCCTGTCGGTTGCACACATTCGTATTTCTACAACCTTGGCGAGACGTTTACGACGAATGGACATACCGCGATTTCAACTGGAATTTATCAGTCGATTAATAATACGGGAGGAGAATATCCTCAGAATCCGGGTATTTTTCAGCATTACTTGAAAAAACATCCCGATGACAAAGAATTTGTTTGGTTGATTACCTCGAAGGATAAATTGCAAGTACTTTCTGATTGCAAAGATCCCAAATGGAAAGGTAAGTACATTGCTTCAACGGATTGTGGTATTTCGGGACTTGGTACGGGATACCGTCATGATTCCATCACATTTAGACGTGTCATGTATGCGTTGGAGGTACACAAGCCTAAGCTTTTATTGGTGAATTTTCGGGAACCGGATTATTCAGGACACAAGGCTGATTGGAACGGATACATTCGTGGAATTCAACAAACGGATTCGATGGTACATGAGATTTGGAAGTTCATTCAAAGTGACCCAACGTATCAAGGAAAAACAACCATGTTTGTGACAAATGATCACGGACGACACCTCGATGGCGTTTCAAACGGATACGTTTCTCATGGATGTTCTTGCGAGGGCTGTCGCCGCATTCACCTATGGAGTTTTGGTCCAGATTTTAAACAAGGTGCATACTTGAATCAACAAGCGGAACTCATCGATGTCAATGCAACCATTGGTGAATTGCTGCAGTTACATTCGTTAAAATCGAATGGACGGGTGTTGAAGGAATTGTTTCAGTAGATTAAGATCCACATCCAACGCAGTCGATGTGGCTATCCATCGGACGAACGCCATTCAATTTCATTTCTAAATTGTGGATTTGATCCTTGATGTCCATATCCCCAAATAAATCACCAGTTAACTGTGTTTTTAACTGTTCGATTTGCGCTTGTAATTGTAATTGTTGTTCTTCCATGGTTGTGATTTTAACTGAACCTAAAAATATTGTTTTTTTTCTTTCGAAATGAACGCAAGGTCAAAAAAAGATTACTCCGCAAATATATTACGGAATAAATAGTACCTTCGTTGTATGTTTCAATTAACGAATCAAAGTCGACGCATTCAGGTCTTGCTTTCTTTTCTCAGGCAGCAAGCAAATGCCCGTGCGACTTTTCTTGAAATCTTGGAATACCTCCAACAGGAATTACCGAAGGATGGTCAGAAAAAAATCAGCCGGAGAACCTTGGAAGCAGATTTAAAGTTCATTCGCGAAGAGCTCAAATTGAACTTAAAACATGTGAATATTTCACGAAGGCACTATTATCAATTGCTAGAAACGGAGAGCTTACATCCGGAAACAAACGAGCAATTACAAGAATTAATGATGCATCAATTGTCCAAAAGCTTGGGGATTGGTGAGCAGTTACCCAATGCATCGACCGCTTCGAGTTTGGAAGGACTCATGGTTTTTTCGTTTGCTGCTTTGGACGATGGTGGTCGGGCCATGAACCTAGCGCGGGACGTCTTGCAATCTATTTTAGCTCAAGAAGCCATTCAGTTTTGGTACAAACCCATACATACAACTTATCGCTCGAAATTGCAGATTGTCGCTCCGTTGCAGGTGCGTTTTTACGATGGACGCTTCTATTTGGTGGCGGTTGATTACAAGGATAATTCAGAAGGACAATTCAAGCGAAGCATCAAGATTTTTGCCTTCGACATGATTGAAGATTATGTCATTGCGCCAGCACAATTGGAACAGGAAGAAGCAATTTCGGAAGCGCAAACCATCCGTTTTCATCATGCTGATTTGGCACATCGCGTTGGATTGAAAGATTATTTCAAGCACTGTTTGGGTGTGGCACGTTTTAAAGATAGTGAACCAGAGTACATTCGCATCAAATTCACCGATTGGGCGATGTCGTATGTCCGAGAACGCTTATTGCATCGAAGTCAACGCATTGTCGTGGATCATCCCAATTACATGGTGGTGGAATTGTACATTTACCGAACGTATGAATTGGATATGCTCCTTGCCCGTTTCCGTGAATTTGGAGTGGAGGTAAAGTAGCTTATTTTACTTTGGGAACAAGTGCTTTCGGAAACTCCTTTAACACTTGCGGAAGTGCATACGATTTTAGTCCAGAGATGGTCACCACTTTTCCTTTGTCGAGCTGCAAGTGATGCTCTTTGTCGAGCAGTTCTTCTTCATAAAAAATTGCTTCGATGGAGGCAATGATGTGCATGCAGCCATTCTCTTTGATCAAGTATTCACTTGAATACTTACAAAGTAGTTTGACTGGACTCCCTTTAACAAAAGGAATTGGACATCCGCCGTGATAGACAGCTTCCAGATTCGTGTGATCAAATTCACTTTCATCTGGTCCATAATTTGCGGAAGATTGATGCGCTTCTGCGATGATGTCACTGTAGATGTGATTCACCGTGAAGTAACCGTATTCTTTGATGTTTGCGTATGTATTTCGCGGAGTAACGCTTGGACGAATAATGAATCCAATCAACGCTGGATCGCTGCCAATGTGTGTGACGCTCGAGAACACAGCCACATTGCTTTTTCCGGAATTGGAGATGGTCGCAATCAAATTCGCCGATTTATAGCCCGTGCAGCTATTGATGAAATTCAATCGCTGGATTTTGTCCATCTGCTCAATTTGCGGTCTATCAATGCGCACTAGTCCCATGTTCCATTTTTAGTTAAAACAAGAATCGGTGGTAAATGTTGAGATGTGGGTAGACTTTTGTGTAAATTCGTAGCCAAATTCAATGGACATCCTGATGTCTAAAAAACGAGCGAAACAATGAAAATAGAAATCTGGAGTGATGTTGCTTGTCCCTTCTGTTACATGGGAAAACGTAAATTCGACCTGGCCTTGGCACAATTCGAGGGTAGGGACGATGTGCACATTGAATGGAAAACATTTTTGTTGAATCCAGAAATGAAAACGGATCCAAGTAAGTCCATTTTTCAATACCTCGCAGAGATCAAAGGGTTTCCCGAGGAACAGGCGCGACAGATGAATGCACAGATAAGCGAAGCAGGTAAGGAAGTTGGATTGGATTACCAGTTTGAACAAGTCATATTAGCCAATACCTTAAAAGCACATCGCTTGTTGCACGAAGCAAAAGGACAAGGATGTCAACACGCCATGGAAGAACGCCTATTTGAAGCGAATTTTGTCGAAGGTAAAAACATAGATGATGTCCATGTGTTGCTTGATTTGGCTCAAGATCTTGGCATGCGTACCGTTGGATTAGATGTCACCTTGTTAAGCGACAAACACGATGCCGAAATACAGACTGATCTACAGCTCGCACAGCAATTTGGCGTGAGAGGAGTGCCCTTTTTTGTGTTTGATCGTAAATATGCAGTCAGTGGAGCACAAGCTCCTGAGACCTTTTTAAAAACGATGCAGCAAGTATGGAGTGAGCGGTAAAGGTGTTAGTCACATTTTCCTTCTGCAACCTCCAATTCAGCTTCAGCCATCATCTGATGAAATTTTTCTTTCTCTTCTTGTTTGAGGTATTTCAATGATTCAAGGCATTCCTGTTTGATGTCATTTAGTTTCTTCATCCCTTTCTCACGTTCTTTGAGGCTTGATTCCGTAGCGCTCATGGTGGTACACATTACTTGTTTGTAGGATTTAATAAGTCCTTGAAAATCAGTTGCTTTTTTGGAGCAACTCAGGAAAAAAAGTCCAGTCAAAGCGAGACAAATAAATGTTCTGAATACACGTAGCATGAAAAGGAGTTTGATGCATCAAAAATAATGAATCTCTGATGTGATAATGGTACACAAGTGGTACATTTGTGTCATGATTGAAGAATTAAAGAAGGAAGTAGAGAAAGTTTTTGGACAAGTTATCCAAAAACGCAGTCATTGTGAAGGACTTGCGCAAGAACTGTACACAAAAACGGGCATTTACATTTCCTACAATACAATTCGTCGGATGTACGGACTCATCGATTACCGAGAACCGCGCGTCACAACATTGGATGCTTTCTCCAAGTACATTGGGTTTTCCACCTACAAAGATTTTACGAATCGATTTAATTCTGTGGATGAATGGTCGAAATGGGAAAATCTGTTTTTAGGAATTGATGAGAAAAAAGCCGAAGAATTGGTGAGTATGTTTCACTTTTATTTATCACAAAAAGAAGAATTTCCATACTTCTTCACCGTATTATTGCGTGAACTTATTTATAGAAGGGATCTAAACACCTTGAAAGTTGTTCTTTCACAGGACGCCTGGTCATTTGCCAATTTACCGTACGAAATGGCCTTGAAAATTGGGGTGATTGTAGGTCGGCAATTCCGTTTTTTTCAGGATGAAGCATTTGAAAATGAGCTCTTAAAACTGCCGCTGTTCCGTGATTTGGTGTTAAAAATGTTCGTGGATTATTCCGCACTCAATAAGAAATACGGCAGGTGGATCAGTTATGTGAACCAACTTCCGAATGTCGATGACGAATCAAAAAATTTCACAAATGGTGTGATGATTTGGAAAGATCTGTTGAATGGCCAATCCATTACGGCGGAACATTTAGCACGAATTCCTGTGTTAGGAGAGGACATGCATCCCATCCTATACGGACGAGTGTCCGCCTTGCATTTAATGGCGTGTCAGGATCAATCAGCGCGCGAAAAAATACTCCGAGCATGGGGAATCATGATCAAGAGACGGCCTGAACGCACCTTGGAGTATGTTTTTGTGGCCAATGTTCAATGCCTCGTATTTCCCACGATGGAATTCTCAAATTTTCTCCATCAATTTGAAAAACACGCGTCGAAAGTGCATTTTTGGTATAACGAATCGCAATTGAACGTGTATTACCTTTCCTTGGTTCAGCATGCGATTTTTACAGGACAACGAAAGAAAGCGTTGGACACATTGAATCAAATTGATCTGAGTTACCTCCGTTATGGTTACGATGAGTTTCTGCGCATTTTCACGCACTTTTTTCAATACGAACTAACGACAGATCTAGAACAGAAACAAATGCACTGGAAAGAATTAATGGATCACGCCGCTTATTTAAACTACCCGATTTTTACAGATACCTATTTTAAGGATTACTTCTCGGTAACACGCTCGTAGTGTTTACCTTGTTTAGATAAGGAATGGCCGATTCGTATTCAAAAAAGCGAATCGTTTTTTTGATGGATCGGACACATAAATAAACACCTAGTCCGGATATTCCACTGGCAAATCCAAGGGTGGCGATCAATGAGGAGGTGGACATCGTGGGAGTCATGGACGATAAGATACCAACCATAACCCCCGTTATAGTCACGCTATACGAGAACCGACGGTAGAATCTTAGTCCTTCACGAATCCTTAGTCTTGTTGAAAATTTATACGTGGGAATCCTTTTGTCATGCTCATATGAACTTAAACTATCGAGAGGGATGTAATACACCCATCCCGACTTTCCCACTTCTGAGGTGTTAAAATAATAGTTATCCCCAACAATGAAACTGATCTTTCCTGTTTGAATTTCATTTTGATTACTGAGTACAATGGTTCCATGTATTCTCCTAGATTCATCGCGCTGAGCTTGTGCATTTTTCCCAATAAAAAACAAACAAATTATGGCTATAAACAATGGTTTCATTTGAAATATTTGAACGAAATTACATGCTTTGACCAAATGAAAAGAATTGAATTTTGCCAATGATCCGCGGTAACTTGCGAAAATCACAAGCGCCTTTAATAGATTTTGAAAAGCAAGCCTATGTTGAAATTGATGGAATTTCTCAGTTGGTAATCAATGAGCAAATTTTGATTGAAATTGATATCTGAGATGATTCCGAAGGATTTTGTCAGCATCATTCTTGGTTGAAGTCCTAAGGAAAGGTGTATCATGTCATCACCTTTTAATAAGAAATGATCAAAAAACACCGGATTACTGAGATGTGTGAGTCCTAATCCTGCATAGGCATACAGGTAATAAGGATGTCTTTTTAAATGATGTAGGCGAAACAAATCTCTTCCCATACTCGCGCTGACACGAAAGGCACTGGAATTTGGATACGAGTTCAAATGTAGGTCTCCAAAAAGATCCCATTTGTCCATGGACTTTGTCAGGCCAAATTGAACGTCACTTGCGGACTCCTTCATTCCCAGATTCAATCCAGCACTGCTGTAGATTGACCATGTTTTTCGTCCCATAGCCACTGGCTGCGACCAAGATAAATTAGGTAGCAACAGAAGGAGAAGTATGAGGTAACATGTACGTAACATCTTAAAGTAAATGTAGGGAAACCCATTGGTTATTCCTAGTCAAAACGGGAAAATATGGAGTTTGGTTTAGCGGATGACAAAGGAATAAATCAAGCGAATGTCCTTCGACGAGCTTCCGATTTGTAGCTCATATGCTCCTGGACTCAATCCAAATGCGGAAAATGCTGAGTCCAAATGAAAGCCCAAATGTACCGTTTTCTGTTCGCGCGCATTGATATGAATGCGTTGAAAATCAATTAATTCTTGTACTGGACGGATTTCATTCGAATACGTACTTTTTAAATAACATTGTACGACCTCATCTCCTGACCGATCACTTTCATTAAGAATCGTAACATCAAGTAGCAAGGAATCGCCAAAATGTATTGGTTGCTGGTTATGTTGACGCGTAGGATTGCCATAGACAAAGGTCGAATAACTCAATCCATACCCAAATGGAAACAAGGGTTCTCCACTTAAATTCGTGTAATCATCGCCTCGTCCTGTAGGTAAATGGTTGTAGACTAAGGGAAGCTGTGCTTCATTGGTGGGATAGGTAATGGGAAGCTTACCTGAGGGATTCACCTTCCCAGAAAGTATGCGTGCAATCGCGGTTCCACCAGCTTCACCGGGATACCATGCATTTATTATTGCGGATGGAGCTTGAATCCATCGATTCATGGTAATAGCGCTACCTCCGACCAATACAACAATGGTTGGACGTCCACTTTTACTAACGGTTTGAATGAGTTCTTCCTGTTGTTTTGAAAGTGCCAGCGAAGCTCGATCGTTAAATTCTCCTTCCTCCATTCCGACCACGACCACGTTGACCTCCGACTTCTTGCTGCATTGTTCGATGCGTTTTAGCTGTGCTTTTTTCGCTTGCTCATTTTCATTTTTCCAAATGAATTTGATGAGGCCATTTCCTTGTGTTTCTCTGAATTCAATGCGGATTCGATAGGTTTTGTTTTGATCAAATGCATACGGAATCAGTTCTTGATGATAAGAAACTTTTTCCCAACGATCAATGAGCAATTCATCGTTGATGTACATGCGGAAACCATCGTTGCCTTCCAAACCAAGGGTGATTTCCCCTGTTTTTTGGGGCTGGAATTCTCCGGTCCAACGGACACTGTAAAAATGTGGATTCAACGTTTCATGCGGTGCATAAAGTGTCCAATGAAAATCGATGCGCTCATCCATGCGCTGAAAAACGGGTTTTCCTTCCAAATTCGGATTGTCGAAGTAGCTTGCAAGGAATCCGAAGTTCCCTTGTGAGCTGATGTGGGTAGTATACATGAGTTGTATGCTCGTATCTTTGCGTAATGCACCGATTTCGTATGCAATATGTGCGTTTGGAAATTCAGCTTTCAATCCATCTAAGATGGATACATTTTGAAATCCGGAACCACTATAGCCACCGAGACGACATTCGCTGGCATCCGGACCAAAAACGGCGATGGAGCTAATGTCCTGCGCTAATGGAAGTGTGGAACCTTCGTTTTTCAAAAGCACGATGGACTCTTCCGCTACTTTCTGCGCCAACTCATGTCCTTTGCGCAGTAATGAATCCATGTCGATGTTCGTCGAAGCATAAGGTTGTTCGAACAAACCCAAGTTGAATTTGGCGCGTAAAACGCGAGAAACAGCGTCGTTGATGCGATTGGTATCCATACCAACAACGGGCGTTTGTGGAAAGAACAATTTAAAATGCGCGATGTCCGTTTGAAAAATGACGTCTAATCCAGCGTTTAGTGCATGGACACCACTTTTCGCATAATCGTTCGCTGTGCGATGTAGGACCAATTCTCCACCTACGGCATTTGCATCCGAAATGACAAATCCTTGAAATCCCCATTCCTTTTTGAGTTTATCCGTAAGCAACCATTTATTCGATGAACAAGCGGTACCGTTCAAGGAATTATAGGCAGTCATGATGGATCCGGCGCCTGCTTTTTTTATCGCGGTTTCAAAAGGGATGAGCTGGGTACGCTCCAAATACCACGAACTTTGGTGCATGGGATAACTGTCGCGTCCGCCGTCGCCGACATTCGCTAAAAAGTGTTTGGGGGTCGTGATGACGCCATTGGACTCAAAAGCGTGCATAAACGCATAGCCCATTTTCGCACTTAAAAATGGATCTTCTCCATAGGTTTCTTCGGTGCGACCCCAGCGAACGTCACTGGCTAAATTGACCACCGGTGATAAAATCTGACGAATGCCCCTCGCTCTTGTCTCGATGGCAATTTGGGTCGCCGCTTTTTCGACTAATGCGTCATCCCATGTAGCCGCAAGGGCGATGGCTTGTGGCAAGGCGGTTGCCCCTTGGCGGACAAGTCCGTGCAAGGCTTCGTCAAAAGGCAACATGGGAATGCCAAGTCGCGTTTCTTCGATGCAATATTTTTGCAACTGATTCAAGCGCTCCATTTGGATTTTCGCTGGTTGACTGGTGGAATAATTTAATCCTTGTCCACCAATGTCGCCAGCCGCTTGCGCACTCACTTGTAGGCCGAAAATACCATGTGCTAGTTGTCCGTGTAATAAATTGGTGTCACCAGGAACCATGAACAATTGCCAGCATTTCTCTTCCCATGTCATGCGATGGAGTAAGTCGTTCACGCGAAGATCTGTTTCCTTACTTGGGTCTTTGTAGATCTGGGCGGAAAGAATGGAGGTAAATCCTAAAAAAAGTAAAAGGTTGAAAGTTCTCATCTCGATTCAAAGATAAGTTAATTTTGAACGATGTTTCATGTTAAAATAAGTTCATAAATTAGATTAAATTGCGTTAAAAGTACAAAAATGTAAAAATAAGATTAAAATAAAATATCTATTTGTACATTTGTGTTATTGATAAGGAGAAAATGCGATGATAAACAACACTATTCCACTCGAAAAAAGAATTGAGCGCCTTCAGTTTGAAAATCCTTGGTGGGTGAGCAACGAAATACAAGATGTCTACAAACAGATGTCCAAACGCTTGTACGTTGATATTTTCTTTCCCTTTGTTACCGATTTAGAGGTGAAACGTGCGGTGGTGCTAATGGGGCCTCGTCGCGTTGGAAAAACCGTGATGATGTATCATGCGATTCAAGAATTAATGGATCAACAAGTCCCTGCCACCAATATTATTTTTGTAGGGATTGACAATCCAATTTACATGCATTTAGGATTAGAAGATCTGTTGGAAATATCGTTAAAGGCTCTTGGAAAAAAGGATGCTGTTGGATCGTTTGTATTTTTTGATGAAATCCAATATTTGAAGGATTGGGAGCGACATTTAAAAGTGTTGGTCGATCGCTATCCTGAAACGAAGTTCATTGTTTCTGGTTCGGCAGCTGCTGCTTTGAAACTTCAAAGTACGGAGAGTGGGGCAGGACGTTTTACCGAATTCATGTTGCCGCCACTTACCTTTCAAGAATACATTCATTTAAAAGGACTGAATCACTTAATGCATGCGAGCTCCATCGTGTATCATGGAAAAGAGGTTTCGTATCATGGAACACATGACATTCGCACTTTAAACGAGGAGTTTTTTCACTACCTCAATTTTGGTGGTTATCCCGAGGTGGTATTGTCTGAGCGCATTCAAAGTGATCCTGGGAGATACATTAAAAGTGACATTGTCGACAAGGTGCTTTTACGCGATTTACCTAGTTTGTACGGCATCCGTGATGTGCAAGAATTGAATAGTTTCTTTGGTTATTTGGCGTATAATACTGGAAAAGAATTTTCCTTTGAAAACTTATGTCGAGATAGTGGAATCAAGAAAGACATCATTAAAAAATACTTGGAATATTTGGCTGCGGCGTTTTTGATTAAAGTCATTCACAAAGTGGATGTCCATGCGCGAAAATTGCAACGTGTCACCACATTTAAAGTGTATTTAACGAATCCATCCTTGCGCACTGCGATGTTTTCTCCGGTACGTGAAACGGACGATGAAGCGGGTAACATGGTAGAAACAGCGATCTTTTCACAATGGATGCATCGGGAGAAATTGAACTTGAAATATGCAAGTTGGCGTTTGGGACGTTCGACGGGAGAAGTAGATGTGGTTTTGGTGGATACAAAATTCTTTAAACCAAATCGCTGTGTAGAGGTAAAGTGGAGTAATCGCTATTTTTCGAATCCGAAGGAACTTGGAAGTTTGCGTCATTTTTGTGAGCAAAATAAATTGACCGCAGCGTTGGTGACCACCATCGATAAAGAAGGTGTACTCGAAGTAGGGGGAATTCGCTTGACTTTCCTACCAGCAGCGGTTTATGCTTACAACATTGGATTTGTCCGTTTCGAAGCAACGGCGCTTGGTGCTGAACTATTGTAATGCCTAGCGAAGGGTTAATTTTTCCAATGCTTTCCGATCACCGTTGAAATCATTTCCATCCACGTTTCCTTCTATTCCTTTCACGTACATGCCTTCGGTGAATTGGTGGAAGGTCCAAGGGATATCTGCGACGCGGTGCCTGCCTGAATAGGCGGCAATCCAAAAATGGTAGGACTTAAATTCGTTCGTGTTGAAGTAGCGCAGGAAAAAATCGCGGTTGGTATAGATGATGGGCTTCACGCCGTAATGTTCCTTGGCTAATTTCAACCAATTTTTGACTCCTTCGAGTAAGTTGGCTTTTCCAAAGAGGCTATTTTCTTCCAAATCGAGGACGGGAGGCAGGTCGCCTTTGCGCAAGTGGACGTGTTTTTTAAAGAAGTCAAACTGACTTGTCGAAGACTGATGAGGTCGGTAGTAGTGATACACGCCGCGTAAAAAAGACCGATTGTGACTGCCATCCCAGTTTTGTTCAAAGGTGCGGTCAAGTCTGCGAGAACCATAGGTTGCGCGAATGAAAACAAATTGAATCGGATGCTTGGATGTCGCAACGGAGTCCCAATCAATGTCACCTTGGTGATGTGAAATGTCTAGTCCAAACGTGCGGATGCCGTTTTTTTCAAAAGAAGATAAATCGGTGTTTTCGTAGGTGTTTTCCGTTTTGAAGAGGTTTATTTTTTTTATCGGTGTCAGCTTCAGGACGCGAAAGGCAAAGGGGATAAATGCGCAAAGCAGTGCAAGGACCATCCATTTTTTTATTCCTTTTTTTAATAGAAAGAAAAGGGAAAGGAGTCCGACGAATAGCAATACGAGTCCAGCGATGATACGTAACGGATGCAGTTGTATGTAAGCAGCAATTTCTTGCACGGAAAAATCTTTGAGTGGTTGTTTTCGCCAATATTAGTAATTTAATCCGCAAATACGACTATGAAATTTGGATTTAGGATACCATCACTGAAAAAAAGAATCGCCGCTCGGACATCCATTCCGCGTTTTGTGCGACACAATCTTGGACTCAAAACACCTCGTGGATTGGGTTGGCTGACGAATCCCAAAAAGGCAATGTATAACAAAGTCTATCAGCAAACATCTCGTGGATGCATGCTTCAGTTGGTCTTGATCTTTGGACTATTGAGCTCGGTATGTTTCCTTTCTGCTTGCGACTTAAAATCGACGGATGATTCGACCTATGAGTATGTGCATCCAACGGTGACAAGAACTGGAAAAGTGCGAAAAGCATATGTTCGTCGTAAAGTCAGTTATTCGCCAAAAGCGTACAAATCACGTGCTCGTTCACGGTATTATTACCATTCGAGGGGGAAGTATAGGAGGTGATCAGTGTGCAGCGCTCAGTGGCAGTGCTCGGACTATTGAATCACCACGCGTGTAGGTTGGTTCGCTTGATTTTTTATGGACACAAAGTAGCTTCCTTTTGAAAGTTTCCCAAGGTCGATGTTCATGTTTGTTGACGAGATTTGAATCGAAGCGATTTCTTTTCCAAAGGCGTCGACCACTTGTGCAGTTCCGCCCAAACATTCTGCAGGGACAACCATCGTGAATTGCCCATTAGATGGATTTGGATATACCTCAAGAAGCGTTGCATCCCATTCTGAAATTCCGGTGTAATCCATGGTGAGGACAAGGGTAATCGTACTGTCGCAACCGGCCGTGTTTGGAATGATTTGCGTAAAGGTGCCAGATGTAGCGTATTCAATGCCATTTAAGGTATACACATCAATGCCATTTGCGGTGATGGTGCTTTGACTCGGTTGATTGACGAAAACCGTCACAGAATCGGTGTTGTAACATCCGTTTCCACTGAATCCAGTTACGCCATACGTAGCCGTTTGCGCGGGTGTGAATGGTTGTCCGTCCGTTATGTTGTTATTCCAAATGTATGTTATTCCGCCACTTCCGCTTAACGTTACTGGATTTCCTGCGCAAATCGTTTGATCGGTTCCTGCAGAAATATCCGGTAAGTTTCCAACGATTAAAATCAAGGTGTCCGTTCCGTAACAACCGTCGTTGCTCATTCCAGTGACGATGTACGTTCCACCAGTTGTTGGATAGAATGGAACACCGTCCAAAATGCCATTGTTCCATTGTGGATTGAATCCACCAACGGCTGTAAAGACGACGGACTGACCTGTACAAATGCTAACGTCATTTCCGGCAACGACATTTGGAACTGGATTGGCAACTACTTCGACCGTGTCACTGTTGACACAGCCAGCAGGACTTTCACCCGTTACAATGTATGTTTGCGTACTGAAAGCTGGAAAAGGAACGGCGTCTTGCACACCATTGTTCCATGTGTAATTAAGTCCACCGCTGGCAGCCAAGGTCACGATTCCACCCGCACAAACGACGGTGTCGTTTCCAGCAGAAATTTGTGGCAAGGCAAGGGTATTGATCAATAAGGTATCTGAATCGGAACAGGTTCCATTGGTTCCTGTCACGATGTACGTTCCACTTTGGTTGACCACAAACGGAACATTGTTGCTGACGGAATTATTCCACGTGTACGTTTGTGCACCAGAGGCAACTAAGGTCACCGAATCTCCCGGACAAACGGAAACATCTTGTCCAGCGTTTACCACTAATTGTCCCAACGTCACATTGGTTTCATCCCAAGCGGAACAGCCATTGGCATCGAATCCTGAAACGAGGTAGGTTCCATTCGTTGTCGGTGTGAATGGAACATTATTCGTGATGTTTTGGTTCCAGAAATAGTTGACAGCTCCTGCGCCGGATAAGGTCACGCTTTGATTATTGCAACTCACTAGGTCAGGACCTGCAGTTACCGTTGTTAAGGTATTGCTGCTCGTGAAGAGGTCGTGAATTTCACATGGATTCAAGGCCCGATTCCAGATGCCCACATCGTCGATTTTTCCATTGAAATAATTTCCTCCAACTCCGCGTCCCACGTACAGTGGCATGTTCGCACTTGTCACCCCTGTAGTATACGTGAAAGTTCCAGTACCGATGAGGACGTTATCTTGGTATAATTTCATTGTCCCTGCATTGTAAACACAGACGATGTGTGTCCAAACATTTGTTGTGGTCGTTGCTGGAACCCAAATCCAAGCGGACTGTTGTTTGTTGGTTCCGTATTGCATATTTGTTGGACCAGCTTGGAAAATCCAAATGAAATTTCCTGCAGCATTTGTTGCATTCATGATGATGACACCGGTTGTTGACGTCACATTTCGATTAAACCAAAAAGAATAGGTGAAATTGGATGTAGGTCCAAAGGTGAAATTCGGCGTGTTGTTGATTAAGTTCTGTGTACTTCCATTGAAGGAATAAGCCGCATTGGCTGTCCCAAAACGATCCGTGGTCAAGACCGCACCATTGTTCGTTAGATTCGCCGCGTTCGCACTCACGTCGTTTGGATTTCCGTTAAACGGATAATAGCCAAGCAAACCATATTGTGGGACATAACTTGGAACTTGAGCGAAAAGGCCTAAACTAAACAAGAAGCAGATGGAAAGTAGACGTAATTTCATGAATGGTTGTTTTCACGAAGGTAAGAACTATTTTTTAGTGAATAGTGATCGGTTCTCAGTGCAAAGTGATCAGTTCTCAGTTCTCAGTGAACAGTGATCAGTTCTCAGTGAACAGTTCTCAGTGAACAGTGCCGCAAATTGATATATGCGCAAATCGCAAATGAAATTTACTTTATGGCGAAAATCAGTTTTGCTTTGGTGATTCACGCAGGTATTTTTGTAGTGTTAAAGATTTAATGCCATGAAAAAATTGACCCTTCTGTTTCTCTTCTTATGTTCTTTTTTATCGGTGTTTTCTCAAATAGCAGATGATTCAACAACGATAATGGGGCAACACATTCGCATGAAAGATGGAAGGATTTATTACGTAAAGAAACCAGTGCTTCTGTGTGATTCCACGGCTATTTTTATGATAAAAAACTCAAATGTCATTCGAACGGAAAAAATGAACGACTTGGATGCCATTAGTAAAAATTGCTCGCCTAGATGGATCACGAAAGACAAATTCTACTTCATTGGAACAGGACCAGTTTTTGGATATATTCTTGGTTTAAACGTGTTCTTCCCACCAGGGATGGGTTTTTTCATATATAATGACCTAATCATCCGAAATAGAATTAAAAAAATGTATAAACATGCGAGAAATGTTATTTAATCATAGAAGTCAGTCGAGATGTCAACTCCTAATTGATCTTGGGAAAAGAGGATTTTTTCTGTTGTTTATTTTCTTTTTGTCAGGAGTAAAAGCGCAATCTGATTGGCGTTACAAGCCTTATGTGATCGTGAATGACACGATGATTATTCAGGTGAAGCATCCAGTGTTTATTATGGATTCTACGCTGTATATCCGTAGTAAAGAAGGAAAGCACGTGATGACCTTTCCGTCGAAGGACGTCAATTACATCAGTAAACGTTGTTTCTATGACCGCCTGGGTGAAGGACAAAAAAATCGTTTAGCAAATTCCAGTGGTACTAGCGCATATATCGCGGGAACTTTGTTATTCACTGGTTCCATTTTCTTGGGAATTGGAATTGATGACCTTCTTTATTACTTGCAAACTCCCGGCGCTCAGTCTTTTTACGGTTCTAGTTTATTCACGGGTTTCATAATGGTTGTTCCAGCCGCATTGATGATTCGTTCCATGATCATTAAAAAGCTTCGAACGCGCATGATCATTGAATCCAAAGGGATTCGTTTGACGCAAAATATAGGAAACGAAAATCCAATGAATGGCTTTGGTTTGAGTGCGACCAAAGATGTAATCGTTACCTTTGGCTAGCGTTCTTCACATGATTCAAACTCCTTTTAAACAGAAGTTTAACTTATAACAGGACATTATGAAGTCAATATTGGTTTTTCTATCTTTTTTGTATGTCACTGTGCTTCACGCACAAGCAGATTTATCATCCAAGCCACATGTCATCGTGAATGATACCTTGACCATTGTGGTTAAGCATCCCGTGTTTATCGTAGATTCTACTTTGTATGTCCGATCGGCAGAGACGAATAAGGTATTGACTTTTTCCACGAAGGATGTGAATTTTATAAGCGAGAATTGTTTCTATCATCGATTGTCAGATGGACAAAAAAACCACCTAACAAAGTCAAATGCTGCCAAAGCATTTGTAACAGTAGTCCTTTTATCATCAAGTGTCGTTTTTACATCGATAGGGATTGTCTACCTCGAGTTGGCCTCCATTTTCCAGGTTGTGAAATACTTCTATACGCCCATTTTTTTAATCGCTGGCGTTGGTTGTGCGATTCCTCCTGCTCTTTTAATTCGTTCCATGATTATTCATAAACGAATGTCGCGTATGTACAAGGAGTCCAAAGGGATTCGTTTGACGCAAAGTCCTGGAAACGAAAATAACATGGAAAGTGTTGATTTGAGTGCTCATTACGTCCGCCGCGGCGGAGTGCTCAGTGCTCAGTGATTTGCTGTGGCAGTGTAAACTTTATGTCTGATTATTCGGACTTGATCCAAAATCCAGCGTTGTACAAAGAAGAATCGGGATTCGAATTTCTTTCTTCGAAGTGAAAATAACATTCCTTTACAAGATCCCATCTCCGTGTATGAAAAGATGTAACGCCAACCCTCACGACGAAGTTGCGTGAAAATTTCTGGCTGTCTGAGCAACCTTCGAGAAATCTATTTTTTTCTCTCCCACTTTTTGGCTTGATCCAAAAAGTTCGCAAAAAGATCAAGACTTCGAATTCGATTCCCTTTGCGGATCTTACTCTGAAGGATCATTCCTCACTTCAAGCAAAGGGTTTTCTGCGGATTTTGTCACACGATGCTTGGCACATGAGCTTGCAGCTATGCTGAGCATTCGCGTGTGACAATGCTCCTTGAAAAACTTCGAATTCTATGTCGGTCCTAAGTCTATTTGAATTTTTCTCTTCGAAGTGTAAACAATAGTCAATTACAAGAATTCTGATCGTAGCATCAGAATTTGTTACTTTTTGGGGGCAATGCCAAAAAGTAAGAACACTAAAACAAACAGAAAATTCTTTTTTTCTTTTTTATTCTTCCACTTTTTGGCTTGATCCAAAAAGTTCGCAAAAAGATCAAGACTTCGAATTCGATTCCCTTTGCAGATCTTACTCCGAAGGATCATTCCTTACATCAAGCAAAGGGTTTTCTTCGGATTTTGTCACACGATGCTTGGCGCATGAGCTTGCAGCTATGCTGAGCATTCGCGCGTGACAATGCTCCTTGAAAAACTTCGAATTCTATGTCGGTCCTTATTCAATTTAGAATTTTTCTCTTCGAAGTGTAAACAATAGTCAATTACAAGAATTCTGATCGTAGCATCAGAATTTGTTACTTTTTGGGGGCAATGCCAAAAAGTAAGAACACTAAAACAAACAGAAAATTCTTTTT
>Ga0228701_1000119_pt1 | contig 91019 bp, 81 predicted proteins | sample McNCre117_Aug_MG_2_FD_178017 | JGI IMG/M metagenome (GOLD analysis project Ga0228701, IMG submission 178017) | Freshwater microbial communities from McNutts Creek, Athens, Georgia, United States - 11-17_Aug_MG | ecosystem: Environmental > Aquatic > Freshwater > Creek | place: USA: Georgia... | reverse complement strand
AGGCCCGGATGAAGGTCCGATGAAAGGCCGCTCAACGGGGAGTGTCGCGGTCTTCTGTCGGCTGGTCGACCGGAGGCAACTCGCCCTTGGGCCGCCCGGAAAACATGGTCCACCACACAATCGCCACGAAAATCACGCCAGCCAACAAGGCTTCCAGCAAAATCAGGCCCATGAGCCAACTCCTGTTCAACCGTTTCAACCCGCCATGGGCCGCACTGGCAATGGCCGCGATTGTAGGCAGCCTGGCCAGCTGCTCGTTTGCGCCCGTGACCGAAGGCCCGGCACCCACCCCGACCACCGCCACTCCGAACGACAGTCAGCCACTGCCCCCCGCCATCACCCAACCCCAAAGCCGCTGGGTACCGGTGCACTGGACCGAACTGCCCGGCCTGGAAAGCGATGCGGTGAGCGACGCCTGGCCCGCCTGGCTGCACAGTTGCCAAAAGCCCGCCAAAGCCTGGGCCGCGCTGTGCCCTGAGGTGCAGCGCCTGGCCACGGCATCGGCCCAGGTGCAGCGCGACTGGATGCGCCGCAAGCTGCAAGCCTACCGGGTCGAGTCGCCCGAACAGCGGGCCGAGGGTTTGCTGACCGCTTATTACGAACCGGTGTTCGACGCCTCGCGCCAGCCACGCAAAGGCTTTGCCGTGCCGCTGTATGCGCCGCCCTCCAGCCTGGCCCAGCGCAAGCCCTGGTACACCCGGCAAGAAATGGAAACCGTGTCTGCTGCTCGCGCCGCGCTGCGTGGCAAAGGGCTGGTCTATCTGGCCGACCCGGTCGATGCCATGGTGCTGCACATCCAGGGCTCGGGACTGGTCAACGTGACCGAGCCCGATGGCCGCCAGCGCATGGTGCGCCTGGCCTATGCCGCCACCAACGAACAGCCCTACAAAAGCATCGGCCGCTGGCTGCTCGACCAGGGCCTGATCCGCGACGCCAGCTGGCCCGGCATCAAGGACTGGATCAACCGCAACCCTGCACGGGTGAACGAACTGCTGTGGCAAAACCCCCGCGTGGTGTTCTTCAAGGAAGAAGCCTTACCGCCGGGCGTGCCGCCCCCCGGCCCCAAAGGCGCGCAGGGTGTGCCGCTCACGGCCGGGCGCTCGATCGCCGTGGATCGGGGCAGCATTCCCTATGGCACGCCAGTCTGGCTGCAATCGACCGGGCCGCAAACCTCGCTCGACAAACTGGTGCTGGCGCAAGACACCGGCACCGCCATCGTGGGCGCGGTACGCGCCGATTACTACGCTGGCTCGGGTACCGCTGCAGGCGAGCTGGCAGGGCGGCTCAAACAACCGCTCAAACTCTGGGTGCTGTGGCCGAAATGAAACCCGCCACAACGTTGAATTGCCGCCCCGGCTGCGCCGCCTGCTGCACCGCGCCATCCATCTCGTCACCCATCCCCGGCATGCCCCATGGCAAACCGGCAGGTGTGCCCTGCGTGCAGCTCGACGCACAGCTGCGCTGCAAGATCTTTGGCCAGCCCGAGCGCCCGGCGGTGTGCGGGCAACTGCAAGCGTCGTTAGAGATGTGTGGCCCACAAGATGACGGCGGGCAGTTTGCACGGACCTACCTCATGCAACTGGAAAATTTGACACGACCGGACTGAAAACCCCACCCCAAATCATCAACAAGGGCGCTCAGGCGGGCCACACGGCGTGGCGCACCAGCAGCCCCGACAGGCCCCACATCGTGAGCCCAATCAGGCCATCGAGCACCTGCCACGCACGGGGCCGGGCAAACAACGGGGCCAGCCAACGCGCCCCAAAACCCAAAGCGCCAAACCACAACAAGCTGACCACACTGGCCCCCGCCACAAACCAGCCTTGCATACCGGGCGGCTGCTGCGCACCGATGCTGCCCACCAGCAGCACCGTGTCCAGGTACACATGCGGGTTGAGCAAGGTGAACGCCGCCGCTTGCACCAATGCTGCCCGCAGGCTCAAGGCAGATACCCCCTCGGACACGGTGAGTTGACTGGCCTTTCGGGCCCGGCGCAAGGCCTGCCAGCCATACACCGCCAAAAATGCCGCCCCGGCCAGCGCCAGCACGCGGGCCAACCCCGGCCGCTCGCCCAGCGCCTGCGCCATGCCCAGCACCCCCGCCGTGATGAGCACGGCATCGGCCGATGCGCAAAACGCCACCACCGGCCACACATGCTCACGGCGCAGGCCCTGGCGCAAGACAAACGCGTTTTGCGCGCCAATGGCCACGATGAGGCCCAGACTCAAGGCCAAGCCCTGGACAAACACGGGCCAGGCGAGGGAGAGGGTGTGCAAGCTGTTCATGGCGCGCAGCTTGCCAGCCACCTGACATGAAGGCAAACTGTCTTTTCTTCATCCACATTAGAAAAATTGAATTCATGCTCGATTACGCCGCACTCAACGCACTTTGTGCCGTGGTCCGCGAGGGCAGCTTTGAGCGCGCGGCCCGCGCACTGCACGTCACCCCCTCGGCGATTTCACAACGCATCCGCCTGCTCGAAGAACGGGTGGGCTGCGCCCTGGTGGTGCGCGGCCAGCCCTGCGTGGCCACCGAAACCGGGCGACGCCTGTGCCAGCATGTGGACCGGGTGCAACTGCTGGAGCAAGAATTGCAAGGCACACTGCCCGCACTGGCCCCCGACGGGCTGACCCGGGTGAGCTTGCCGGTGGCGGTCAACGCCGACAGCCTGGCCACTTGGTTCGCCCCAGCGCTGGCCGCCTTTGCCGCACAAGCCCCGGTGCTGATGGACGTGGCCGTGGACAACGAAGACCACACCACCGAATGGCTGCGCAGCGGCGCGGTGCTGGCCGCTGTCACGGCCACTGCCCGCCCGGCCACCGGCTGCAACAGCCGGCCGCTGGGGGCCATGCGCTACACCGCAGCGGCCAGCCCGAAGTTGGTGGCACGCTATTTTTCAGAGGGCATCACGCCCGGCAGCCTGGCCAAAGCGCCCAGCCTGGTGTTCAACCCTCAAGACGAACTGCAAGCGCGCTGGGTGCGCCGCCTGTGCCACCGGCATGTGGAACTGCCCCGGCACAGCCTGCCATCGGCCCAGGCCTTTGTGACCGCCGCACTGGTCGGCATGGGCTGGGGCCTGCACCCCCACACCCTGATCGCCCCGCACCTGGCCAGCGGCGATCTGGTCGAACTGGTGCCCGACACCCCGCTGGATGTGCCCCTGTACTGGCAAGAAACCCGCGCCGCCTCGGTGCTGCTCGACGGCTTGAGCCGGGCGGTGGTGGCGGCGGCGAGGGCGGAGTTGCGAGGGGTGTGACGGCCTGTTGCACTGAAAACACCAGTCACCAACACGTCATCGCCTCCACCCCATCGTCGCTTAAGCTGGCGCTTCATTTTTCTTGCGGAGCACGGCCATGACGATCACCACCACGTCCCTCAAAGACAGCGTTCACCCTGACGAATGGCAGTTGCGGGTGGATCTGGCGGCATGTTACCGGCTGGTCGCTTTGTATGGTTGGAGCGATCTGGTGTTCACCCACATCAGTGCCAAGCTGCCTGCATCGGTCACCGGGGGCGAAGAACAGTTTTTGATCAACCCCTATGGCCTGATGTTCGACGAGATCACGGCGTCGAGCCTGGTCAAGGTGGACATGGCCTGCAACAAGCTGCACGACAGCCCATTCCCGGTGAACCCGGCGGGGTTCGTCATCCACAGCGCGGTGCACGAGGTGCGACCCGATGCCGGTTGCGTGTTGCACACCCACACCCGGGCGGGCGTGGCCGTGAGCGCTCAACAGCACGGCGTGCTGCCAATCAGCCAGCAGAGCATGTTTGTGCTGGCGTCGCTGGCCTACCACGGCTACGAAGGCGTAGCGATTCGCGACGACGAAAAGGCCAGACTGCAAGCCGATCTGGGCGAGGCCAACTTCCTGATGCTGCGCAACCATGGCCTGCTGACGGTGGGCAAATCGATCGCTGATGCGTTCTTGTCGATGTACACGTTTGAGAACACCTGCCGCATTCAGGTAGATGCGCTGGCCGGACAAGCGGGCCCGGGCAGCCTGACGGCGGTGGACCCGCAAATCCTCAACGGCGTGGCGCACGCCTCACGGGTACAAACCGGCGGTCTGGGCGGGGCGTTTGTATGGCCATCGCTGCTGCGCAAGCTGGCGCGTGAGAACCCAGGATTTGACTGCTGATCTGCGAAACGGTGCCACGCAGATTCACAGCTGATTGAGCACCTGCAACACATCGTCTGGCCCACCAAACGCGCCTGAGCGGGTGTGGCAGACCAACCCGTCCCAGCGGCCCCCGCGCATGCGAGCGCAGCCCCAGCCAGGCCGACCCAGCGGCTGACCCGACGTCAGCCCCTGAGCCCCCAGCGCCCGGCACAAGGCCAGCAGGGTATCGCCCCCGATCACCACCAGACTGCGTGGTCGTGCCGCGTGCGCGGCAATCGTGCCCACCTGTTGCGCCAGCAGCGCGGCAGCGGCCTCGGGGCTGAGTGTGTCTTGTGCGGCCAGATCCAGCAACAGTGCCGGTGCATCCGCCGCCCACAAGGGCACGTCATCCACATGCTGACAGGCCCCAGCCCAAGCGGATTGCCGCAGCACCTGCCACTGCCCCCGGGTGACAGCATGGTGGCTGGCACTGATCAGCAACAGCGGGCCAGCCGTTGAGGCAGATGCCATTGGCCCCACCGAATGTGCAGAAAAATCGGCCCCCCGCACAGGCCCACAACGCGCCAACGCATGGGCCAGGCCCGCGCTGCCACACCACAACCAACGCGGCGTACCGGCGGCACTGGCGTTTTGCAACACCTGAGCGGCCACGGCGTCCATGGCCGCGTCATCGCAAACATCGGGCACCCAGGCCATCGGCGCATTCCCAACGGGCAGGGCAGGGCCCGAGTCAACCTGCCAGCCCCGGCTCTGCAACGCCTCATCGATGGCGGGCTGCACCGCCAGAAGCCCCCCCCCGGGGGATGACCACCACTGCTGTCCGCCCCGGGTGATGCGGCCCTGAGCTGCAAAAGCAGGCACCATGGCCAGACCGGCAAAGCCCGCCTGCCGGGCCAGCCAGTCCACCTCATCAAAGGTGTTTCCACGCAGCAGACTGTCTACTTTCTTGAACGCCACAGCCGCGCCACGCAACCACGGCAGGCAAGCGGCCAGGTCACCGGCCAGCGCCTGCAACGGTACATCCCGTGTTGCGGTGGCCACGATGTCCAGGCCCTGCGGCGCTTCGCTCGCAGGGTGGCCCAGGTGCACCGGCATACCAGGGCCAAAAGCAGCAGCGCAGTCAAGCGCGCCGGTCAGGTCATCGGCCAGAATGCGCAGACTCGTCATGGATTCACCCGGGTCAGGGTCAATGGCAGGCCGCGCAAACGCTCTTCTTCGCCCGAGGGCAAGCTGCTGTCGGTGATCAGGTCATCAAAGTCGCCCAACGTCCCCACTTGCATGAAGGCACGCGGGCGAAATTTGGACGAATCCACCAGCAGGCAACGGCGGTTGGCGGCGCGCATCAGCGCCTGTTTGACGGCAGCCACTTCGGCCGAGGTTTCCGATATCACGTCCTGCGTGACAGCGTGAGCGCCCATGAACAGGAGTTCAGCACGCAGGTTGGCGGCCTGGTCCATCAGCGGCTGGCCCATCACCGTGGGACTGCCGGGCCGCAGCACGCCGCCCAGCACATGCACCTGAATCAGCGAAGACTGGGCCAGCACCTGGGCAATGGCCAGGTCGTTGGTCACAGCGGTCAGCGGGATGCCGCGCCGCGCGGCCGCACGGGCCGCTTCGAGCACGGTGGTGCCGCTGTCAAAAATCACGCTTTGACGCGGCACCAGCAACTGGGCTGCGGCCTGGCCAATGGCGGCTTTTTCCAGGGGCGACAGCTCGGCGGCATCTTCGGTGGCGGGCTCAAAGGTGCTGTAGATCGGGGCCTGCTGGCGCAACAAAGCGCCGCCGTGCGTGCGGTCCACCACGCCTTCGGCGGCCAACGCATCCAAGTCGCGGCGCAGGGTAGACAGCGATGCACCCAGCGCTTGCTCCAGCTGGCCCATGGTGACCGCGCCATGGCGCTGCAAAAAATCAACGATGCGCTGGCGGCGTTGCGCGGGCATCAACGGTGATGCGGACAACTCGGTGTTCATGGGCGTTCTCGCAAGGGCAAAAGCAGGGGCTCAAAGTGAGCGGGGATGATGCCACAGCCACCCATCAGGGTAAGCGATAGTGATTGATTGTGACGCATTGTGATCAAATTCAATCACAAAACATCAAATAAAGCCGATCCAACCCGTCAATGCCCCCAGTCCACCGAGGAGACACCCCATGACCCGTCCCGCATCACCCGACCAAACCACTGCCGCCCGTCGCCACCTGTTGGCCACCGCTCTGTGCGGTGTCGGCCTGTCGGCTTTGGGCCTGCCAACCTGGGCGCAGGCCCAGTTTCCGGCCAAGACCATGACTTTTGTGGTGCCTTACCCGGCCGGTGGTGCCAACGACATGCTGGGTCGCCTGATCGGCCAGAAGATGGCCGACGCCCTGGGCGGCACCGCCATGATCGACAACAAGCCCGGTGCCGCCGCACTGCTGGGCGGCACGGCCGTGGCGCGTGCCCCGGCCGATGGCCACACCCTCTTGATCGGTGGCCTGGCCACGCACGCGGCCAGCCCCCATCTGCTCAAGGCCGACTACGACCCGCTCAAGGACTTCGAGGCCGTGGGCATGATCGGCAGCGCGCCCATCATCGCCATCACCTTCAACGAGTCGCCCTACAAAACCCTCAAGGACGTGGTGGACGCCGCCCGCAAAGACCCCAAGGGCGTGATGTACGGCTCATCGGGGAACGGCTCGCCGCTGCACCTGGCCGGTGAACTCTTCACCTCGCAAAACAAGATCGACATGACGCACGTGCCCTACAAGGGCGGCAACGCGCACATCATGGATTTGATCGGCGGCCGCGTGCCGGTGATTTTTGACACCGCCACCAACTGCGTGCCCCTGCTCAAGTCGGGCAAGGTGCGTGCGCTGGCGGTGGGCGCACCGGCGCGTCTGGCCGATTTCCCGAACGTGCCGACCTTTGCCGAAGCCGGTTACCCGCAGTTCGACTTCTCGGCCTGGTACGCGGTCTTTGCACCGGCCAAGACGCCCAAGGATGTGGTGGCCAAACTCTCGGGCGCACTCTCGACCGCCCTCAAGAACCCCGATGTGGTGGCCAAGCTCAATGGCACCGGCGTCACGCCGGCCAATGGCGACGCGGCCGCACTGGCCAAGTTCCTGCCTGGTGAATACGAGCGCATTGGCCGTCTGATCCGCACGGCCAACATCAAACCCGATTGATTTTTTTGAAAGCACTTATGAGCCAACCCATTCGCCTGGCCTTCACCATGGGCGACCCGGCCGGCATCGGCCCCGAAATCACCGCCAAGGCCACGCGCCAGATGGCCGGGCTGGTGGCCAGCGGTCAGCTCGAATTCATCGTGCTGGGCAGCGCCGCCGTCATCCAGGCGGCCGAAGCCCGCATGGGCTTGCCCGCGCTCAATGCCCAGGGCCAGCCCTTTTACCGCATGGTTGATGTCGGCCCGGTCGAGGCCCCCATCGTCACCGGCCAGATCAGCGCTGTTGGCGGTGAATGGGCTTACCGCGCTGTGGCCAAGGCAGCCGCGCTGGTGCAGACCGGTGAGGCCGACGCCATCGTGACCGGCCCGCTGTCCAAAGAAGCTCTGCACATGGCTGGCCACCACTTTGAAGGCCACACCGAATTGCTCGCCCACCTGACCGGTCAGCGCGACGCGGTGATGATGCTGGCGCACGGCGACATGCACGTGACCCACGTCACCACCCATTGCGCCATTGCCGATGTGCCGCGCCGCATCACACCAGAGCGCCTGCGCCGCGTGTTCGATGTCACGGTCGATGCGCTCAAGGCGCTGGGCATTCACGAGCCGCGCATCGCCGTGGCGGGCCTGAACCCGCACTGCGGCGAAGGGGGCATCCTGGGCAAGGAAGACGATGAGATCATCGCCCCCGTGGTGCGCGAGTACGCCGACCAGGGCGTGAGCGGCCCGCACCCGGGCGACACGGTGTTCATCAAGCTGCGCGCGCGCCAGTACGACGCGGTGGTCGCCATGTTCCATGACCAGGGCCACATCCCGGTCAAGCTGCTGGGCTTCCAGGTCGACCCCGAGACGGGTAAATGGCAAGCCATCAGCGGCGTCAACATCACGCTGGGCCTGCCCATCCTGCGCACCTCGGTGGACCACGGCACAGCGTTTGACATCGCTGGCAAAGGCATTGCCGACGCCAACAGCCTGGTCGAAGCCGCCGAATACGCCTACAAGCTGATCACCGGCCAGCGCGCCGTGGCCAAGGAGCTGGCATGAGCGTCCCAGGTCAACTGCAACCCCACGCCGAAGACCCTCAGCGCCTGGTGGCCGACCTGCCTTCGCCGCGTGTGCAGGCGCACGCGGCCAACCTCATGGTGCTGAAAGACGGCACGCTGGCTTGCGTGTGGTTTGGCGGTTCGATGGAAGGCAAGTCCGACATTTGCGTTTTCATGTCGCGCCTGGCCCCGGGCAGCAGCCAGTGGAGCGCACCGGTGCAGCTGTCCAGCGACCCCGAGCGCTCCGAGCAAAACCCCATCCTGTTCCCTGCGCCCAACGGCGATCTGTGGCTGCTGCACACCGCGCAAAGCGCCGGGCACCAGGACACCGCCGTGGTGCGCCGCCGCATCTCCCAAGACAACGGCCACACCTGGGGTCCGACCGAAACCGTGAGCGACGCGCCCGCTGGCACCTTTGTGCGCCAGCCGATCCAGGTGCAGCCCGACGGCAGCTGGTTGCTGGGCATCTTCCGCTGCGTGCCGGTGCCGGGCATGGCCTGGGATGGCAGCCTGGACGACAGTGCCGTGCTGCGCTCGACCGACCAGGGCCAGAGCTGGCAGCGCATCGAGGTGCCGCAAAGCCTGGGCTGCGTGCACATGAACATCGTGCCTGCCAGCGACGGCAAAACCTTGCTCGCATTCTTTCGCAGCCGCTGGGCCGACCATGTGTACCGCACGCGCAGCATGGATGGCGGCCTGAGCTGGGAAGCGCCGCAGCCCACCGTGCTGCCCAACAACAACTCCTCGATCCAGGCCATCCGCCTGCAAGACGGTCGCCTGGCCATGATCTTCAACGCCAGCAGCGCCAAAGACGCCACCGGCCGCCGCGAATCGCTCTACGACGAACTCGATGGCGACGACAGCCCGAACCACGTCGCGGGTGAAGCGCCCAAGCGCCGAGCCTTCTGGGGCGCACCGCGCGCACCGCTCACGCTGGCCCTGTCCGAAGACGACGGCCTGAGCTGGCCCTGGCAGCGCCACCTGGAAACCGGTGACGGCTACTGCATGAGCAACAACTCCGAGCAGCGCCTGAACCGCGAGTACTCCTACCCCTCGATTCGCCAAAGCGCCGACGGTGCGCTGCACCTGGCCTACACCGTGTTTCGCCAGCACATCCGCCACGCGCGCGTGATGCCCGACTGGGTGAAACAAGGCGCCTGACCCCGAAAGACACCTGATGAGTTCCAACCCGTATCTCTTGCTCAACCCCGGCCGTGTGCACGCGGGCGCCGGCAGCCTCTCGCAGCTGAGCGAGCTGGCCACGCATTTCAAGGCGCGCCGTGTGTTGATCGTGAGCACCAAGAGCGTGGCCCTGCCCGTCGCCGCCGTGCGCCAGCAACTCGAAGCCGCTGGCTTGACCGTCACCGTCATCGGCAAGACCCCGCCCGAGCCCGAAGTGGCCGATGTGCAGGCCATCGAAGCGACCGCGCGCGCGGCGGGCAGCCACGACCTGGTGGTCGGCATCGGTGGTGGCAGCGCCATCGATGTGGCCAAGATCCTGGCCGTGCTGCTGGCGCAAAACCTGGACCTGCGCGATGTGCTGAGCAAAAAGGTCGAACTCAGCGCGCGCGGCCTGCCCAACATCATGGTGCCCACCACCTCGGGCACCGGTGCCGAAGCGACGCCCAACTCCATCATCCTGGTGCCCGAAGACGAACTCAAAATCGGCATCGTCAGCCCCTACCTGCTGCCCGATGCGGTCATCCTCGACCCGCTGCTCACGCTCAGCCTGCCACCCGAGGTCACGGCCTCGACCGGCATGGACGCGCTCACCCACGCCATCGAGTGCTACTGCTCGAAAAAAGGCAACGCCTTCAGCGACCTGTACGCGCTCGAAGCCATCCGCCTGATCGGCCACAGCATCCGCCGCGCATTCCAAAACGGCCAGGACGTGGCCGCGCGCGAAGACATGCTGATGGGCGCTTACTGGGGCGGCGTGTGCATCGCCACCTCGAGCACCACCGCCGTGCACGCGCTGGCCTACCCGCTGGGCGGCAAATACCGCATGGCGCACGGCCTGTCCAACGCCATCCTCTTGCCCTCGGTCATGGCCTTCAACCAGCAAGGCAATGAAAAGCGCTTTGCCGCCATGGCCGCCGCCATGGGCCTGCCGGTGGCCGGTCTGAGCGACGCCGAAGCGGTCGACGTTTTTGTTCAGGCCCTGCGCCAGCTCAACACCGACCTGAACATCCCCAACTCGCTGCAAGGCTTTGGCATCGCGGCCAGCGACATCGATGGCCTGGTCGAAGGCGCGTCCAAAGTCACCCGCCTGCTCGACAACAACCCGCGCCCCATGGGGCGCGAAGACATGCGCGCCATCTATACCGCCCTGCTCTGATTTCAAGGACACGAAAAATGAATTCCCTGCCTGTCAACACCTTCAAGCAAGCCCTTCTCGCCAACCGCCGCCAGGTCGGTCTGTGGGTCACCCTGGCCCACCAGCAAGTGGCCGAAGCGGCGGCCACCTGCGGCTTCGACTGGCTGCTGTTTGACATGGAGCACAGCCCAACCGACCTGTACGACGTGGGCCAGCAGCTGCTGGCCGTGCGCGGCACGCCCACGGCCGCCGTGGTGCGCGTGCCGATTTTGGACATGGCCTGGATCAAGCGCGTGCTCGACGCGGGCGCACCCAACATCATGGTGCCCAATGTGCGCAATGCCGATGAAGCGCGCGACGCCGTGGCCTTCACTCGCTTCGCGCCCGAGGGCCTGCGCGGTGTGGCCGGCAGCACCCGCGCTGGCAACTACGGCCGCTACAAGGACTACATGGCCCGCGCCAACGACGAGATCGGCCTGATCCTGCAGATCGAGTCGCAGGAAGCGCTGGACAACCTGGACGCCATCTGCCGCGTGCCGGGCGTCGACGCCGTGTTCATCGGCCCATCCGACCTGGCCGCCAGCCTGGGCCACCGCGGCCAGGCCAGCCACCCGGTGGTGCAGGCCGCGATCGCGCAGGCTTTCAAGACCGCCAACGCCGCCGGCAAAGCCGCCGGTGTGCTGGCCGGCGACGGCAAGGCCGACCACTATTTCGAGGGTGGTGCCACCATGGTGGGTGTGGGCATCGACCTGTACCTGATGATGGCCGGCGCCGACGCCGTGGCCGCCAAATACCGCCAGGCTTGAGCCTCATTGGTTTGGCACACTGCCCCCACCCAGCCATGAACACCATCATGCGGCCCCACGCTGTGGTCACCGGCGCCTCGTCCGGCATTGGCTGCGCCATCGTGCAGCGCCTGTTGCAAGACGGCTGGCGCGTCACGGGCTTGTGCCGCTCTCAGCCCGACGACACACACCCGCAGTTGCGCATCGTGCAGGCCGACATGGCCGACACCGAGCACCTGCCGCAGGTGTGCGCCCACATCACCGAGGACGGCACCCCCGTGCAGGCGTTTGTGCACGCGGCCGGCTTCATGCACACCGCCTTGCTGGGCCAGCTCGACAGCAGCCATGGTCTGGCCATGTGGCGCGTGCATGTGCAAGCGGCCGAAGTCATGGCCAACTGCCTGCTGCCGCACATGAGTGACGGCGCGCGCATCGTGCTGGTGGGCAGCCGCACCGCCAACGGCTCGCCCACGCGCAGCCAATACGCCGCCACCAAGGCGGCGCTGATCGGCATGACACGCTCCTGGGCGGCCGAGCTGATGCCGCGAAGGATCACGGTCAATGTGCTGGCACCGGGGCCCACCGACACGCCTTTCCTGCGCCACCCTTCGCGGGCCCTCACGCCACCCAAAATGCCGCCGCTGGGCCGCTTTGTGCAGGTCGAAGAGGTCGCGGCACTCGCTGCCTTCTTGCTGGGCCGGCACGGCGGCGCCATGACAGGGCAGCACCTGGTCATGTGCGCCGGCGCATCGCTTTGACCCACCTTTTCAACACACCAGGAGACAAACCATGAAACGCCAAACCCTGACCCTGCTGGCCGCTGGGCTGCTGAGCGCCTTGCTCGCGCCCGTGCCCGCACTTGCGCAGGCCTACCCCAACAAGCCCGTCAAGGTCATCATCCCTTTCCCGCCAGGTGGCACGCTCGATGCGATTGGTCGCCAGCTGGCACAAAAACTCGGCGAGCAGCTGGGCCAGTCCTTCGTGGTCGAGAACAAACCCGGTGGCAACGGCATCATCGGCGCAGACGCCGTGGCCAAGGCCCAGGCGGACGGCTACACCCTGCTGTTCAATGCCTCCACCTTCACCACCGCGCCCATGACCATGAAGCAGGTGCCCTATGCGGTGGACAAAGACTTTGCCCCCGTGGCGCTGGTGGCCAAGGCCCCGCTGTCGGTGGCGATCAACAAAAACCTGCCGGTCACCGACATCAAGTCGCTGATTGCCTATGCCAAAGCCAAGGGCGGCAAAGTCACCTTCGCGGTGGGCTCGGTGGGCTCGGCGGGGCACCTGGGCACCGAGCTGCTCAAGAAAAACGGCATGGACTACACCGTGGTGCCCTACAAAGGCACGGCACCGGCGTTCCAGGACCTGATCGGCGGCCAGATCGACGGTTTTCTGGACCCGATTCTGGGTTCTCTGCAGTACCACAAGAACGGTCTGCTGCGCGTGATCGCCGTGACTTCGGCCCACCGCACGCCCAACCTGCCCGATGTGCCGACCGTGGCCGAAACCCTGCCCGGCTACGAGTTCTACAGCTGGTATGGCTTGTGGGCACCCGTGAAGGCGCCGCAAGAGGTCAAGGACCTGCTCAACGCCCAGGTCAACAAGGCGCTGGCCACCGACATGAAAGACAAGCTGATCAGCCAGGGCCTGATCGTGGGCGGCGGCGGCATCGAGGACTTCCGCAAGTTCCAGGCCGATGACATGGCCAAGTCGCAAAAGCTGATCACCGACGGCAACATCCGTTTGGAGTGAAGGCCATGCAACGACGCCGGCTGATCCTTGCCTTCGCCCTGTGTCTGGGCCTGCCCGCAGTCGTCCTGGCGCAAGGCGCGCAGGACTGGCCCAGCAAGCCCATCCGCCTGGTGGTGGGCTACCCCAGTGGCTCTTCGCCCGATGTGCAGGCGCGCCTGCTGGTCGAGCCCTTGGCCAAGGCGCTCGGTCAAGCCGTGGTGGTCGAGAACAAGCCGGGCGCGGGCGGCAACATCGGCGCCGATCTGATCGCCAAGGCCGAAGACGGCCACACCATCGGTGTGGTCGGCAACGGCCCGCTCACCAGCTCCAAGCACCTCTACCCCAAGCTGCCCTACGACCCGATCAAGGACCTGGCGCCAGTGGCCTTGATCGGTACCGCACCGCTGGTCTGGACGGTGGCCAAGCCGGCCAACGATGCCAGCGTGGGCGGCGCGCAGTACGTGGCGCAAGCGCGTGCCGAGGGCGAGCGTCTGGCCTACGGCTCCATCGGCGCGGGCTCGGGCGGACACCTGGGCATGGAGCTGCTCAAGCTGCGCCTGGGCATCACCCCGCTGCATGTGCCTTTCAGCGGTGGCCCGCCGATCCTGAACGCCATGATGGGCGGCCAGGTGCAGATGACGCTCTTGCCAGCCTCGACCGTGATGCCGCTGGTGCAGGCCGGCAAGCTCGACGCGATCGCCGTCACCTCGGCCCAGCGCTCGCCGCTGGCACCCACCCTGCCGGGCATGGAAGAACTCGGCGCCAAAGGCATGAACATCGAGGTCTGGAACGCCGTCATGGCGCCGTCCAAGATGCCGGCCGCGCACCTGGCGCGCCTGCGCACCGAGCTCGAAAAAATCATCGGTGCACGCGAGATGCGCCAGAAACTGTTTCTGCAAGGCTGGCGCGTGGACGAAGTCGGTGCGCAGGCCTTGAGCCAGCGCATCGCGCAAGACACCGTGGTCTACGGCGATGTGATCGCCAAGAACAAGATCCGCCTGGACTGAGCGCACCCGTAAGCCACTTCAAAGCGCAGTTTGTCGATGGTTGAAGGACATCCGCCTCAACAACGGCACCTGTTGCGCCAGCTCGGGCAAAAGGCTTTGGGCCAGTTGCAGCTGGGCCAGCAGCAAACTGGAGGCATCGGCCTGTTCGACCGGGGCAGGGGATGAATCGGTCCAGGCCAGGGACGCCGGATTTTGCAAATTCAAAGCCAGGCACTCCAGCCCTTGTACCAGCGACTCGGCAGCTTGCTGGGTGGCCGCATTGAGGGCGCCGGCACTCAACTCGCCACGGTGAGCACCGAGCGCTGACAGGTAGTTGAGCAGCATGTGCGAAAGCACCAGAAAACGGCCACTGGCCTGTTCGTCAAGGCGGGTGCGCCGAGGCTCACGCAGCATGGCCGCATAAGCATTGGACAAAGCAGCATCGGCGTTGTGGGCATTGCGACGGGCTTGCCGATAAGCCAGGTGGTCTTGTTTACCGCTGCGGTATTGCAGAAGGATTTCGCGCAGGTAATCAGCCTGCGCCCGCAGGGTCTGTGCGGCCAGGCGGGGCCAGTGGCGGGCGTGCCAGTTGGGCAGCACCAACCAGGCCGCCAGGCCCGCGATCAGACTGCCCCAGGCAGTGTCCAGCAGGCGAGCCGGGATCACGCCTTGCGCCATGCCCATCTGGTGAAAACTCATGAGCATCAAGGCGGTCACCGCACCACTGCCGATGCGCACATCGGTCTGGCGCTTGCCTACAAACAAGGCCCCGGCAAGCACCATGCAAACGGCCTGCCAAAGCGGACCGGGAAACAGGCGAATCAGCATCCAGCCCACGCTCAGGCCCACCACGGTGCCCAAGGCGCGCTGCGCTAGGCGGCTGAGCGTGGCCCCGTATTGCGGCTGGCTCACAAACACCACCGTGAGCACGATCCAGTAGCCGTGCGGGTCGTGCGTGAGCTGCATCAGGGCAAAGGCCACCAGCAGCGACACCGACAAGCGCAGGGCGTGGCGCAGCAACGCTGAACGCCAGTGCATCTGAGCGCGGATGCGCCGGACTGCGTCATGCAGCGATTGAGGCGCGTGATCGGTCAACGACAAGTCGTCGGCATCACCACGGCGTCGCATGGCACGGGCAAAGACACTGGCCAGCGTGGTCAGGTTGTCGCCCAGCGCATGCAAGGCGCGCAAGGGCCGTGCAGCATTGGGCGAGGCTGGCGCAGCCTCCAAGTGAGCGATGGCCGTGCGCATGTCGTCGATGGCTCGGGCGGTGGTGCCCGTGTGGCGGGGCGTGGACTGATCACGGATGGCTTGCGCCAGTTTGAGCGCCTGTTCACCCAACACACTGAGCACGCGCTGGCAACGGTACAGCGCATCTGACCGGGCAAAGGCATCGGCCAACAGGGCGTAACTTTCATGCGAAGAACTCACGCGCTCGTGGATGTCCTGCGCGGCCAGGTACTGGCGCATGGCCTGCTGCAACCAGGCCGGAGGCTCGCCGTAGCCCAGTCGGCTGTGCAGGCTTTCCTTGGTGCTGTTGAGGGCATCGACCACGCGACCGTTGTGCAACGCCAAGGCCAGGCGACGGCCCGCCAGGTCGGTGTCACCCACAGGTTCGAGCAGTTGGGATTTGAGGCGCAGGTATTCGGCCAGCAAGGCATACAGCCGTGACAAGCGGTGGCGCACGGTGGGCTTTGGCCAAGCCGCCGCCCACAACACCGACACCAGCCCATACCAGGCGGCACCGCCCAACAAAAAGGGCGCGACCTGCAAGGCGTGATCGCGGTTGTTTTGGGCCGACAGCGCGGTGTAGATGAACAGCACCAGGGCACCAAAGGCAATGGCACGGTAACGTTCACCCAATGCGCCCAGCAGGGTCAAGCCACAAGCCGACACGGCCAAGGCCGCCGCCAGCCACCACGGTGAGGGCAAGGCCAGCCAAACCCCGCAGATCATCAGCACAAAAGCCAACAAGGACAGCAGCTGCGCCTGAAGGCGGCCACGCCAATGGTCGTCGGATTCACTGAAGGCGCTGGCCAGCACGCCCAGCACCACCGGCATCAACTCGGTTTGCCAGCCCAGTCGCCAACCCAGCGCCAACACACACGCCAGCGCCAACAAAGCCTGGGCGCCGCGTGTGAAGCCCTCGTGGTTGCGAGCGCGTTGCAAGCTGGCGATCCACGGGTCGTTCACGGCCACACACTTTCCGGCGAATGCGCCGAACCGGTAGGCGCTGCCAGCATCAGACTGACTTTGAGGCCGCGACTGTCATCGGCCGTGTCCAACAAAAGCTGCCCCCCCAGAATGCGGGCGTATTCGGCCACGATCGCCAAGCCCAACCCCGAGCCTTGCCGAAGGGCTTCGCCAGCGTCCCCTTGTGCCCAACGACTGAGCACGCGTTCTCGCTGGGTGCAGGTGATGCCAGGCCCGTTGTCCTGCACCGACAGCACCACCTGACCAACTTGAGGGCCAGCGCCAATTTCGACGGTCACGTTGGGCGTGACGCCCTCTGGGGGCACACCATACCGAAAAGCGTTGTCGATCAGGTTGTCAAGCACCCCTTCGAGCAAGGCCCGCTGAGCCAGCACCCACGCGGGCACATCCAGCCCACGGGCCCCCAGGTCCACCCCCAGACTGTCGGCCCGGTGCAGGTGACGCATCAGGCAATCGCGCACCACTTCGTCCAGTGCCAGACGCTGCGGTTGCAACGATTGCTGGGCTTCTTCGGCCAGCGCAAGTGCCAGCAACTGGTCAATCAGGTGGCTGGCACGCTCCTGACTTTGGGCGATGCTGCGCAACTGCTCTTGCCAGACCTGGGGATCGGACTGGGACAGGGCATATTCGGCCAGCGCCCGCACCCCCGCCAGCGGGGTCCGCAATTCATGCGCCACGTTGCCTGCAAATTCCTTTTGGGCGCGCACGCTTTGGTCAATGCGCAGCAGCAGCGCATTGATGGCACCACTCAAGCGTTGCACTTCGCTGGTGCGGCTGGTCACATTCACAGGCGTCAGGTCACGCACATCACGCCGAGCCACGGCGTTTTCCAAATCGGTCAGGGGCTGCACGTCTTGCTGGATCATGCGGCGCAGCCACCAGGCCAGCCCCAGCAACAGCAGCAATTGCGGCACCAGCGAGATGACCAGCAGCCGCTCGAAAAACTGCACCTGACTGCGGGTGGTCTGAGCCACCACCACTTTGTAAGCCGCCGGTTTCTGGCGAGACAACACGACAGCGCGCAGGCTTTGGTTTTGCAATGCGATCTCGGTAAAAAAAGGTGGCGCACTGCCATCAGTCAAAGGCAAATGCAAGCCAGGATGTCCGGCCAGCAAACGGCCATCGTCCAGGTACACGGCGAAATACAGGCGCTCGTTCTGATCAAACAGCAAGGTGCCCATTTCATTCGCGCTCAGACCGAGGGTCAACCCGCCATCTTCGGCATGGCGCACATGACTGGCCACAGCATAGGCATCATCGAGCAAGGCGCGGTCAAAAGCCTGTTGGGTGAAATACCGCGCCACCCCAAACGCAAGCAAGGACCCCACCAGCCAGGTCACGGCCAAGGGCACGATCACATGCTGCAACAACCGCTGGCGCAACGAGCGTACAGGTCGATTCATGGGCGCTCTTCTTCCATCAGATAGCCCAGACCGCGCAAGGTGCGGATAGAGGCTCCTGAATGGGCCAGTTTTTTGCGAAGCCGCGAAATGAAGGCTTCGAGCGCGTTGTCGGCCAGGGCCTCTTCAAAGTCAGAGAGTTTGTTGGACAGGTCTTTTTTACTCACCGTGCGCCCCGGGGGAGACATCAACTCGCACAGCACCTCGAACTCGCGAGCAGGCAAGACCAGCTCCTGCCCCTGTATGAGCACACGGCGTGCTTTGCGGTCCAGCACCAGGCCCGCCACCTGCGTCTGGTCGTCAGCGCCCTGACTTCGGCGCACCAGCGCTCGCAGTCGCGCCTCCACTTCGGCCAGTTCAAAAGGTTTGCCCAGGTAGTCGTCGGCCCCGGCATCCAGACCAGCAATGCGCTCATCGGTGCGGTTGCGGGCGGTCAACACCAGCACCGGCGTCTTGTCACCCCGGGCACGGCGCTCGCGCAGCAAAGACAGACCACTGGTCATGCCAACGTCCGCCCGATCACTCAGGGGCAGGTTCAGGTCGAGCAGCACAGCGTCGTAAGGCTGCACATGCCACAGGTGTTGTGCGTTGGCAAAGTCGCCCGCCGGGTCCACCCGGTGGCCCGCATCGGCCAGGCTGCGCAGCATGACCCCTTGCAACACAGGATCATCTTCCACCAACAGTATGCGCATGAGCCCCGGATCTCCCCTTTTGGCGGGCCTGTTTGACGACCCTGACCGGTTTGGTCAGGTTTTGGTCAGGCCCCATCACCGATAAATGAGCGATGAGCATACGACACTTGTTTCTTTGGGGTGGCCTGACCGGGCTGGGCTGTGGTCTTTTGGCCACCCCCGTCTGGGCCGCCGATGCCCCCGCCGCGGTTTCATCCGTTTCATCCGCCCCGGCCAGCATCGCCAGCTTGAGTCTGGCGCAGGTGCTGCAAGCGGCACGCGCCAACCCGGACGTGATGGCCGCTTTGCGCAATCTGGAAGCTGCACGCGCAGATGTGCTGGCGGCCAATCGTGCGCCAGCACCTACCTTGTCGGCAGGGGTGTCTTCCATCGACTTGCAAAACGGCGTGGGTGCCGGTTCGTTCTGGACCCAAAAGCGCCTGGACAAGTCGCTGGGCCTGGACTGGACCTGGGAACGCGGCAACAAGCGTGCCTTGCGCACCGAACAGGCAGAGCGCTTGGTGCAGGCTGCGCAAGCCGATGGGCAAGAAGCGCTGGTGCTGCAACAAATTGGCGCACAAGCCGCTTTTTATGACCTGCTGACCACCCGCGAGCGCCTGCAAACGGTCCAGGCCCAGGCCCAAAGCGCCGCACAACTGGCCCAAACCGCCGAGCGACGTCTGCGCGCCGGTGATCTGTCGGCACAAGATGCGACCCGCACCCAAATCGAAGCGGCTCGTGCCCGCGCTGATCTGCAAAGTGCGCAACTCGATCACCAGCAAGCCGCGCAATGGCTGAGCACCTGGACGGGCCTGCCCGTACCCGCAGGGGGCTGGCAACTGCAAGGCGACTGGCCTGCTGCCCAAGCCAGCGCCGCTCCCACGGACAACCAGATCGATGCCCTGCTGGAGCAGCGCACCGACGTGATCGCTGCCCGGGCCCGCGTGGCAGCTGCCCAAAGCGCGCTGCAATCGGCCCAGGCTCTGCGCAGCACCGACCCCAGCGTGGGCACCTCGTTTGACCATATTCCGGGTGCATCGGGCACGACATCGCGTCTGCTGGCATTTCGCATTTCGGTCCCACTGACACTCGGCAACCGTTATGACGGCGAGATCCAGCGTGCGGTGGCACAGGAAGAACAAAGCCGTGACCTGTTGCAAAAAACCCTGTTGCAGGCACGCGCTGACCTGAACACCCAAGTGCAATCCTGGGTGGCCAGTGCCGAACGGTTGAAGATTTACGAGGACAGCATCCTGCCGCAAGCCACCCATGTGGCAGCGCAGGCCGAAACGGCATACAGCAAAGGGGGCTTGCCTCTGACCGATTTGCTGGACGCACGCCGCACACTGCGGACCACTCAGCTCGATGCGCTGGCCGTGCGCAATGAGCACGCCAAAGCCCTGGGCGCCTGGCAGCTGCGCCAGACGGCACAAGCCACCCGCTGACCTCTTCTGACCTTTTTCTAGCGAGCGTTTTCCCGTGAAATCTTTGCACTTTTCCATCACCGCCGTGGCCATGGCGGCTTTGACCTTGCTGACCGCCTGCCAGGACAAGACCGAGCCTGTGGCAGCCGCACCAGCCCCCATCATCCAGAACAACCAATTGCGCTACCCAGCCAACCACCCGCAGCTGGTGCTGCTGGTGACCACGCCTGCGGCAGCGGCCAAAAGCATCGCGGTCGAACTGCCCGCCCGTTTGGTCTGGAACGAAGAAAAAACCCAGCGCATCTACCCCGCATTTGCCGGTCGAGTCACCCGCATCAGCACCGACGTGGGCCAAGCGGTAACTTCTGGCCAAGTGCTGGCCCAACTGGCCTCGCCCGAATTTGGCGCCGCGCAGGCTGACACCTCACGCGCCCAGGCCGATGCCACGCTGGCCAGCCAGGCGCTCAAACGCCAACGCGAGCTGTTTGAAGCCGGTGTGGTCGCCCGCAAAGACCTGGAGCAAACCGAAGCCGAGGCGGCCCGTGCCCAAGCCGAAGTGGCCCGTGCCCAGGCACGCACCAACCTGTATGGCAGCGCCACAGGCGTGAACCAGCAACTGGGCCTGCGCAGTGACATCCGCGGTGTGGTGGTCGAGCGCAACCTCAACCCCGGCCAGGAAGTGCGCTCTGACAGCAGCAACGCCCCGCTGTTCGTGGTGTCAGACCCCAGCACCCTGTGGGTGCAGATTGACGCACAAGAAGCCGATGTGGCCGACTTGCGTCCTGGGGCCAAAGTGACCCTGGTGGTTCCCACACTGGCCGATCAGACGTTTGAAGCGACCGTCTCCGCCGTGACTGACCAAATCGACCCAACCACCCGGACCATCAAGATCCGGGCGGCTGTGAACAACCCCAAACGGTTGCTCAAAAGCGAGATGCTGGCCAAAGTGCGTTACGAGCGCAAAGTCGGACCGGGCGTCGAAGTGCCGGCCACCGCCGTGTTTTTACGGGGCAACCAGCACTATGTTTTTGTGCAGACCGAAGCCGGTATGTTCGCACCACGCGATGTGACCGTTTCACATGAGGGTCCCAAAACCGTGCTGCTCAGTGATGGTCTGAAAGAAGGCGAACAGGTGGTCAGCCAAAACGGGCTGTTGCTGGCCCGTGAACTGCGCATCGCCAAAGAAGCGGCACACAGCAGCGAGGCGACCAAGCCATGAAAAAACTCATCCGTTACGCGCTGAACCAGCCGCTGTTCATCGTGCTGGGCACGGTGCTGTTTGTGATGGCGGGCGTGATCGCCTTCAAAAACCTGTCGGTTGAAGCCTTCCCCGATGTGACCGACACCCAGGTCACGGTGATCGCACTGTATCCGGGTCGTGCCGCTGAAGAAGTGGAAAAGCAGGTGACACTGCCCATAGAAGTGGCGCTGGCCGGCTTGCCCAACTCCATCAGGGTGTTCTCGCACACCCAATTTGGCTTGTCGTTCACTGTGGTCACGTACAACGACAACGCCGATGTGAACATTGCCCGGCAACAGGTGAACGAACGACTGCGTGGTGTCGATTTGCCTCCCGGTGTAGAAGCCAACATCGCCCCCAATGCCACCCCGGTGGGCGAAATCATGCGCTACCGCCTGCGAGGTGATGGTCAGACCACGACCGAGCTGCGCACGCTGCAAGACTGGGTGGTCGAGCGTGGACTGCGCCAGGTCCCCGGTGTGGCCGATGTGGTGGCCATGGGCGGCTTCATCAAACAGTATGAAGTGCAACCCGACCTGGAGAAATTGCGCGCCCACAAGCTGACGTTTCAGAACTTGCTCGATGCCTTGGGCCGAGGTAACTCCAATGCAGGCGGTAGCTATGTGGCCCAGGGTCTGCAACAGTTCGCCATTCGTGGCATTGGTTTGTTGCGCTCCCCAGAAGAAATCGGTCAGGTGGTGGTTGCCAACCGCAACTCCACGCCCATTCTGGTTCGCGATGTGGCCACTGTAAAAATCGGTGCGGTGCCCCGTTTGGGCACCGTGGGCCAGGACCTGGACAACGACATCGTGACCGGCATCGTGGTCATGCGCAAAGGCGAAAACCCGAGTGTGGTGCTCAAGGGCGTCAAGGAAAAACTCAAGGAACTCAATGAGCGCAGCCTGCCCAAAGGCGTTCAGGTGGTTCCGTTCTATGACCGCACCTGGCTGATGGACAAAACCCTGACCACGGTGTTCAAAAACCTGGTCGAAGGTGCCTTGCTGGTATCACTGGTGCTCTACATCTTCTTGTCCAATCTGCGCGCCAGTTTGGCCGTGGTGGCTGTGATTCCACTGGCCTTGCTGTCGACCTTTCTGGGTCTGAAGATCATGGGTATCCCGGCCAATTTGCTGAGTTTGGGGGCGATGGACTTCGGCATCATCGTGGACGGCGCGGTGATCGTGATCGAAAACATCATGCACCGCCTGGCCGAACGCGGTGAGGGCATGAACGACAAAGAGCGCAAAGAAGTGATCGCCGAAGCCACCAACGAAGTGGGTCGTCCAACGGTGTTCTCCATGCTGATCATCATCGCCGCCCACATTCCGATCTTTGCCTTGCAGCGTCACGAAGGCCGTATCTTCCAGCCCATGGCCCTGTCCGTCACAGCGGCGTTGATCGGTTCGCTGATTTTCTCTCTCACGTTGGTGCCTTTGCTAGGCTACTGGATGTTGCGCAAAAAATTGCCGCACCACGACAACCGCGTGGTCGCCAAAGCCAAACAAATCTACATGCCCGCACTGGACTGGGCCTTGAGCCACCGCCGTCATGTGGTGGGCATTGCAATAGGGTGTTTTGCGCTGTCCATGGGGGTCGCTTCACGCCTGGGTTCGGAGTTTTTGCCCGAACTGAATGAAGGCACGATCTGGGTCAACGTTCGCTTGCCCGCCAGTGTGGCCAATGAAGAAGCCACGCGCATCTTGCGTCAGATCCGTGAAACGCTGCACAGCGTCCCCGAGGTCCGCACCACGGTGTCCAAAGCCGGTCAGCCCGAAGACGGCACCGACCCCAAAACCATCAGCATGGCCGAGATCTTTGTCGACCTGAAACCTGCCGAAGAATGGCGCAAGGGCCTGACACGCGAGCAACTCATTGAAGAAATGGACCACGCCGTATCGGCCTTACCGGGCATGGAGCCCACCTTCTCTCAGCCGATCCGTGACAACGTGCTGGAGTCGATTTCGCAAATCGACGGCCAGATTGTGATCAAGATCGCTGGCGATGACCTGGCTGTTCTGAAAGAAACGGCCGAGGCCATTGAACGTGAAATCAAACAAGTCAAAGGGGTCAGTCGCGCAGAAATCGACCGACAAGGCGAGTTGCCGCAACTTTTGATCAATATCCAGCGTGAGCAGGCTGCACGCTATGGCCTGAACGTGGGCGATGTGCAAGACGTGATCGAAGCCGCACTGGCTGGCAAGGGTGCCACCACACTGTGGGATGGTGAACGCCGCTTTGATGTTGCCGTGCGTCTGCCGCAAGAAAAGCGCAGCATTGCAGAGCTGGCCGCAATCCCGATCCCTGTTCCGGATGGAGGTTACGTCAACCTGGGCTCGGTGAGCAAAATTGAACAGACCAGTGGAGCCATGAACATTGCCCGCGAATCCGGGCGTCGCACCATGGCCATCGGGATTTTCATCAAGGGTCGTGACATGGGTTCAGTGGTCGCCGACATGAAGCAACGTGTGGACGCCCATGTGAAAGTGCCCGAAAACTACACCGTCAACTGGTCTGGAGAATTTGAAAACCAGGAGCGTGCCATGCAGCGCTTGTCTGTGGTGGTGCCCATCTCGCTGCTGCTGATCTTTGTGTTGTTGTTCGATGCTTTCAGCTCATTCAAAAGCGCTGCATTGATCCTCATGAACGTGCCATTGGCCCTGATCGGTGGTTTTGTCGCACTTTGGATATTCAATATCCCCCTGTCGGTTTCGGCCGCCATCGGCTTCATTGCGCTGTCGGGCCAGGCCGTGCTCAACGGCGTGGTGATGCTGTCGGTATTTCAGCAGCTGCGCAACGCAGGCTGCAATGTGATCGACGCGGTCAAGCAAGGCGCCGAGCAACGCCTGCGCACTGTGCTGATGACCGCCATGCTGGCCGCCCTGGGTCTGCTGCCCATGGCCATGAGCCATGACATCGGATCTGAAACCCAACGGCCTTTGGCCATTGTGGTGATCGGTGGTTTGATCACGGCCACCTTGCTCACACTGGTGGTGTTGCCCGTGCTTTATGCTTCATGGTTCTCCAAAGACACCGTCCCGGACACCGCTGAATAAAGATGCCATCCAAGTTCACAACATCTCTGAAAGCCCCGCCCCGCGAGCGCATGAAACTGTGGGTGGGGCAATTGTTCAGCCCGCGGGCCACGGCCCGCTGGTTGAATTTTGTTCAGAGTCATGAGGTGTTGTTGCCGTATGCGGCCCGGTTTCCTCGCCTGATCACCCGGATTTATCGCCCCTATGCTTTTCGGCCCATGCACTGTGGGCAACGGGTGGACTTGATGATCGGCCATTACCACTGGCTGGAAAGACTGGGCCTGAGCGCATTGCTGGCTCAAAGCGTGGACAAAGGCTGGACATTGGCCGAAGTCGAAACGAAGTCGGGTGAAAAAACCACGCTGCAGTTGCATGCCATCCACGATGGGCACCGCGAAGGCGAGATGAGCTTGCAGCTGCACTGGGGGGATGATTTTCTTTTCACCCTGAATTTTGTGCTGATCGACCATGCCGGCGGTTGTGGTTTGCTGATCACGCGTTTGCAAGGCAAGCTCAACGAGGATGGGCGTGAAAAAATTCGCCTGGCCACCAAAAGCATGTACGGCATGCGCCCGACCATTTTGCTGTTACAAGCCGCGCGTCAATTGGCCCACAGCGCCGGCTGTGTACAGGTGCTGCTGGTGTCCAACCAGCAACGCGTGGCGCTCAATCCAATGCGACGCTTCAGGATCAAAGCCGACAACGAAGGCTTGTGGAAAGACCTCGGTGCGGCGCAGCAAACCGACGGTTTTTTCAGCATCAGCCCACAGGTGGTGGTTCCACAAGACTTTTCGGACGTGGCTTCGAACAAGCGGGCCGAAGCCAAAAGAAAAGCCGCTTTGACAGCCAGTTTTCTGGCCTCGCTGGCCAATTCCGTGGAGTGCTGTCGGCAAGCCTGCACCGCAGGCGCTCAGACGATCTGATCAGCCCAGCCCGATGGGCGCTGGTGCCCGGGTCACGATCAAGCTGAAGAGTTTTTCGTATTCCTGGGCGGGTGGATAGTGCCCGGTAAGAGGGTCGGCGTTTTCGGCAAAGGCCGCATCCAGTGCATGCCAGTCTTCGTCGTTCAGGCACCGCTCGGCCTCGGGCAGGATCACGGTTTCTTCCAGGTGCATGTGCTCCAGATAGAAGTCCACATACTTGCTGAACGCTTCTTCAAACGCCGCCCGACGCGATGCGCCCAGCAACTCCCACGCCATCAACTGGTGCTGCAAATCACGGGCCGCTTTTTCGCTGTACATGTGGTCGCGTTCAAGCTTGTCGATGGCACCCATCACTTTGGGCGAAGCCTTGACCACTTTGGGAAACAACAGGTTGGACTCTTTGGGGTGGTGCAGGCGCTCGGGAAATTCGTCGATGTAAAACAGCATGGCACGCACCACATCAAAGAATGTGTGGCGTCCTTCACCCGGCCCACGCGCCACCATCATGCGCATGGACTGGAGCATGGCGGCCAGACTGGCATGTTCGTCGCGGATGATTTGCAGGCTGCGGTGACTTGACATGGGTTTCTCCATCGGTTGATGGTTCCCAGTTTGAAGAAACTTCACTGCCAGCGCCGTGACGCAAGTCAAGAAAAGACAAAATGCCGTCCATCAATGCCGTGGTTTCCAGCGCTTGAGCAGCAAAGCATTGCTCATCACACTCACTGAGCTGAGCGCCATCGCGCCGCCTGCAATCACCGGGTTCAGATAACCCAGCGCCGCCAACGGAATACCCGCGACGTTGTAGGCAAAGGCCCAAAACAGGTTTTGCCGGATCTTGGCCACGGTGCGTGCCGAGATGTCGAGCGCCGCGCCCACCAGGGCCACATCGCCACGCATGAGGGTGATGCCCGCCGCGTGCATGGCCACGTCGGTGCCGTTGCCCATGGCCATGCCCACATCGGCCGCAGCCAGCGCCGGGGCATCATTGACGCCATCACCCACCATGGCCACGATGCGCCCGCCTTCGCGCAGTTGTTGCACCCTGGCGGCCTTGTCGCCGGGCAGCACATCGGCCAGCACTTCGCCCTCTTCGGGGTGCAGGCACAGACGGCGTGCCATGGCTTCGGCCGCGGCCTGGTTGTCACCGGAAATCATCACCAGTTTCAACCCGCGCTCACGCAGTGCCGCCAATGCTTGGGCCGCGCCCACTTTGGGTTCATCGCCAAAGGCCATCAGCAGCAGGCCCTGCACACCGGTGGCAGTGCGTTCGGCCAACGCCGACAATGTGGCCCCCTGCGCCTGCAGAGCGATCACATCTGTCGCCCACAGCGTGGGGTCCAAGCCTTCTTGTTGCAGCCAGCGCAGGCTGCCCAGCAGCAAGTGGCGACCATCGACATGGGCTTGCACGCCACGGCCGGGCAAAGCGGCCAAGTCAGCGGGCGTGGTCAGGCTCAGGCTTTGTGCTTGAGCAGCGTTCACCACGGCTCGGGCCAGCGGGTGTTCGCTGCCGCTTTGCACGCTGGCCGCCCAGGTCAAGGCCGTGGTCACATCTTGTCCGGGCGCAGCCACATGTTGCGTCAGCCGAGGCTGCCCTACAGTGAGCGTGCCGGTTTTGTCAAACGCCACGGTCTGCACGCGGTGCGCCATCTCCAGCGCTTGCGCATCCTTGATCAGGATGCCGTGTTTGGCCGCCACCCCGGTGCCCGCCATGATGGCCACGGGTGTGGCCAGACCCAGCGCACAGGGGCAGGCAATCACCAGCACCGCCACGGCATGGATGAGGGCTGTTTCAAAATTGGCCCCCATGAACAACCACACCGACAGCGTGAGCAGGGCAACCAGCAACACCACCGGCACAAACACCTCGGCCACTTTGTCCACCAGGCGTTGAATCGGTGCTTTGGCTGCTTGCGCATCTTCGACCAGGCGGATGATGCGCGAGAGCACCGTCTCATGCCCCACCGCCGTCACGCGCATCAACACCCGCCCATCGCCATTGATGGCGCCCCCGGTGAGTTGTGCACCCACCGTTTTGGAGACGGGCAAAGGCTCACCCGTGAGCATGGACTCATCAACTTGCGTCTGGCCTTCGACCAGTTCGCCGTCCAGTGGAAAGCGCTCACCCGGGCGCACCACGATGAGGTCGCCGGTCAGGATTTCGTCCACCGGCACATCGACTTCACCGTCTTCGCCGATCCAGTGCGCCTTGTCGGGCCGCAGGGCGTGCAGGGCTCGAATGGCTTCGGTGGTCTGGCGTTTGGCACGGGCTTCAAGCCACTTGCCCAACAAAACCAGGGTGATGACCACGGCCGAGCCTTCAAAGTACAGGTGCGGTGCATGGCCTTCGTGGGCGGTGAGCCACAGCCAGACCGACAACAACCAACCCGCCGTGGTACCCAGCGAGACCAGCAAATCCATGTTGCCAGTGAGCGCCTTGAGCGCATGCCAGCCCGCCTTGTAAAAACGCGCGCCCAAAATGAACTGCACCGGCGTGGCCACCACAAACTGCACCCAGGCCGGCAGCATCCAATGCTGTCCCCAGAGATCACCCAGCATGGGCAACACCAAGGGTGCCGACAGCAGCAAACCGAAAGCCACTGGGGAAAAACCGGCCCATGGTGAGGTGCTGTTGGTGGCGGCCTCGACAGCCTCCATCGAACGCGGTTCATAGCCCGCATCACGGATAACGCGGCGCAAACGCGCATCGGTGATGTCAGCAGAAGTCACTGCAATGCGCGCCGTTTCGGTTGCCAGATTGACTGTGGCCGATGCCACACCGGGTACCTTGTTGAGGGCTTTTTCAACCCGAGCCACGCACGAAGCGCAGGTCATGCCACCGATGCCAATGTCAATGACTGCATCCGGGGTGGGGCACTCAGATTTGATCTGTGTCATGGTATGGGACTCGTTTTAAACTATGCTTTGAGCATACCCGCCAGGGTTTACCAGAAAGTGACATCATGAACCAAATTTTCAATGTTGAAGGCATGACGTGTGGCCACTGTGAGAAAGCCATAACCCGTGCCTTGTTGGCCCTGGATACCCAGGCCAAAATCGTGATTGATCGTGCGAACAACAAAGTGCAGGTCGATTCCAACCAAACACGCGACGCTCTGGCCAAAGCGATTGCCGAAGAGGGCTACCGCGTCGCGAACTGATTTTTCAACCACAAGGGAGCACATCATGACCAAAAATATCGGCGGCATCGAACGCATCATTCGCATTGTGGCAGGGCTTGTCCTGATCGCCCTGGCCGTCACCGGCACAGTGGGCGTCTGGGGCTGGCTGGGCTTGGTCCCTTTGGCCACTGGCTTGATGGGCTGGTGCCCACCGTACAGCCTGCTGGGCATCAACACTTGCAAAAACCGCAACGTGTGATTTGAGTCCTCCAAACCCCATCCGTGTGAGATGGGGTTTATTTTTGGGGCATCATCAAAGCATGTTGACCCTTCAAAACCCCCGTTCAGTCGAAGCTTTGGTAACAGGCCGTGCCACGCGTGATGGTGCCGGTGTGCGTCTGACCCGTGTGCTCACGGGTGAATGGCAGCAACGGCTCGATCCTTTTTTGATGCTCGACCAATTTGGCAGTGACGACCCCAAAGACTATGGGGCTGGCTTTCCAGACCACCCGCACCGGGGCTTTGAAACCGTGACGTACATGATTGCAGGTCGCATGCGGCACAAAGACAGCGCCGGACATGAAGGCTTGCTGCAAAACGGCAGCGTCCAATGGATGACTGCAGGTCGGGGTGTGATCCACAGCGAAATGCCTGAGCAGGAGGAAGGCCGCATGGAAGGTTTTCAGCTGTGGCTGAACCTGCCTTCGGGTCAAAAAATGTGCGCGCCTTGGTACCGTGACATTCAAAGCCAGGACATTCCCGAGGTGACCACCGAGCAAGGCGTGCTGGTGCGTGTCATATCTGGTGAAAGCCACGGCACACCAGGTGCCATGCAGCGCCCGGCGGCGTCTTTCCCTACCAACCCGCTGTATCTGGACATCCATTTCAGTGGGGATCAAACTTTCAGCCAAGCCCTGCCACCCAGCCACAACGCTTTCGTGTACGTGTACCGTGGTGCACTGCAGGTGCAAGGCAGCGAAGGACATGCCAATGTGCCATTGCAACGCATGGCCGTTTTATCGGCTGGTGGGGATGGGGTGGTGCTGCACGGACAAGCGGGTTCGCGGGCGTTGCTGATCACGGGCCAGCCATTGCATGAACCCATTGCCCAATATGGCCCGTTTGTGATGAACACCCGTGAAGAATTGATGCAGGCAGTGGACGATTTCCGGTCTGGCAAGCTGGGACGTTGAGCCCTTTCCTTGTCAGTGTGTTTTCACAGTACGGTCATCTAACTTTACAAATCACTGCACAGCCAAAATGGCCCAGACACATGAGGCCAGCACACTGACGACATCCCATCAACGAAAGGATCTTGTCCATGAAATCGATTCGCACCACCTTGATTGCTGCCACATTGCTGGCAGGTTTGTCCGGCATGGCCATGGCCCAAAATGCCCCTGAACCCCAAGCCGGTGGCCACCGCGCTGAACGCATGGAGCAGATGCACGCCAAAATGGGTGAGCGCCATGCCAAACACCTGGCTGAACTCAAAATCAAACTGAAACTTGAACCTGGCCAGGAAGCGGCCTGGAACACGTTTGCACAAAACATGCAACCACCTGCCAAAGCGACAGCTCACCCTGACCGTGCCGCCATGGAAAAGCTCACCACCCCAGAGCGCATTGACCAAATGCAAGCCCACATGGCAGCACGCGATGCCGACATGAAAAAGCGTGCAGACGCCACCAAAACCTTTTATGGCGTACTGAGTGCCGAACAAAAGAAAGTCTTTGACGCCGAAACAAGCCGAGCCATGCAAGGCATGCACCATGGTGGCATGCAACACAAGCACCCCTGATGCAAGACCTCAGGGGAAACCTGAGCTGATGCCAGGCCGCCTTCGGGCGGCCTTTTTGTTGCATTTTTGTCTTGACACACATCAAGACAAGCCAGACTTGTGAAGGTTAAGCTTCCCGCATGAAGCCTGATCACACCCACCAGCCAGCAAACAATGCCGTCCATCCCGACCTGCCAGCTGTTTTTCCGATCATTGCTGATCAACCGTTGCAGTGGTTGGCCCTTGGTTTCAAGGACATGGCTCAATCCCCTTGGCTGAGCATGATGCATGGACTGGTCATGGCTGTGCTGGGGGGCTTCATCACCTTGCTGGCCCATGACCGGTTTTGGTTGTTGGCAGGCTATTTGTCCGGTTTTTTGGTCATCGCACCGGTCATGGCGACCAGCTTGTATGCCATGAGCCGCGCTATGGAACGTGGCGAAACCGTCGATTTTGATTTGCTGGTCAACACCTGGACACAGTGGCAACTGCGATTTGGCCAGCAACCCGACAATTACTGGTGCCTGGTGCGCTTTGGCGCTTTGCTGGGTCTGGCCGCCATGGGCTGGGTCATCACCTCATCGGCCCTGATCCATGTGCTGGCCCCCGTGGCCATTCACACCCCGGTTGATTTCATTCGCCACGTGGTGCTGGCCAAAGAAGGCCACTTGTTCGAGCTGTGGCTGGGTCTGGGTGGTTTGCTGGCTGCCCCGATTTTTGCGTCTTCGGTGGTGTCCATGCCTTTACTGCTTGACCGCAAAGTGAGCATTCGGCAAGCCGTACTGACCAGCTGGAAAACCGTGCTGACACACCCATTGCCCATGGCTTTGTGGGCTTTCCTGATCATGGGCTTCAGCATGCTGGGCATTTTTTCCATGTTTTTGGGACTGATCCTGGTGGTGCCCATGCTGGGACATGGGAGCTGGCATGCCTACCGACACTTGATTGATGTCTCGGATCTGGAAGAACGCATGACAGGACGGGGTGAACTTTGATGATGGGGTTCACGGAAGAACAATTCGCATGGTTTGGCCTGACGATCGGTGTCGGGGCCTTCATGCTCTACATGCTGTTCATCATCGGACAGCTGGCCTGGGAATCCAAAGCAGGCAAATTCGGCACCTTTGTCATTTTTTTAGGTCTGGCGTTTGGCATGCTGGGTTTTGTGGCCAAAGGGGTCATTCAATGGATTATTTCGAATTAAAAATGGGGTTTGAATAACGCTGTGGATAAAAAAAGGGCAAGCAGACAGTTATCCACAGCATCATGCCTGTTTGCGAAGTTGTTCATTTTGGCGTTACACCAGAAAAGCGAACTCGCACACAGCATCAAAAATTGTGCAAGCTGTTGTTTTTATTCATGAAAAAAACATTGTCCACAGACAGGCGCAAAGCTTATCTACTACTGCTATTTAGAGATATAAAAATATAAGACAAGAAAGACAGAACAACTGCGCTGTTAAGATTTGGCTCTTTCCCATTCCTTCGGCACCATGGCGATCGTTTCAGAAGACCCTCATTTCCCCTGTTACGACATCAAAAGCGCTGATTTGTCCATGGTGGCTTTGTTGCTCAGGACAACAGACACCGATCTTGTCGCTCAAGCCTTGGCCGAACAGTTGGCCGAAAGCCCTGATTTCTTCGATCAAGACCCAGTGATCGTGGATGTCAGTGCGCTGAATACGCAAGAAGAGGGTTTTTCAATCGATTTGTTGGCTTTAATGGCCGTGCTCAAAGCGCATGCTTTGGTGCCTTTGGCCATCAAAGGTGCTCAAGGGCTTTTGTTGGATCAAGCCAAAGCTGCCGGCTTGGTTGATGCATCGGATGCCCGTATTCGTCGTTCTGTGGCGCTTCCTGACGCAAAAGACACCTCAGCAAGCCCTGAGGTACCCGAAGTACCTGCAACGCTTCCTGCGGTCTCTGTGCCTTTGGGGGCCTTGGTGATCGATAAACCGTTGCGCTCAGGTCAACAGGTGTATGCCAAAGGTCGGGATCTGGTGGTGCTGGCCATGGTCAACCCCGGTGCCGAGGTCATTGCTGATGGCCATATTCACATTTATGCCAGTTTGCGTGGCAAAGCCATCGCAGGTGCACGGGGCAACGCCGATGCGCGCATTTTTGCGTTGTCCATGGAACCTGAGCTTATTTCGATTGCTGGTGTGTACCGCACCAGTGAAAACGCTTTTCCAAAAGATGTCCTGGGCCACCCAGCCCAGGTTTGCCTGCAATCTGGCCCGGATGGTGACAAATTGCTGGTGACGCCACTCAAGCCCTGAGTGTTGAAATTGAATTAACCCTTGTCCAAGAAAGAAAATCCCATGGCAAAAATTGTTGTTGTGACTTCCGGCAAAGGCGGTGTGGGCAAAACCACAACCAGCGCCAGTTTTGCCACAGGCCTGGCGTTGAAAGGCTTCAAAACTGCGGTCATCGACTTTGATGTAGGTCTGCGCAACCTCGATTTGATCATGGGCTGTGAGCGACGTGTGGTGTATGACCTGATCAATGTGATTCAGGGTGAAGCCAATTTGCACCAGGCCCTGATCAAAGACAAGCAATGTGAAAACCTGTTTGTGCTGGCTGCATCGCAAACCCGCGATAAAGACGCATTGACGCAAGAAGGCGTTGAAAAGGTCTTGAAAGACCTGGCCGAGATGGGTTTTGAATACATTGTTTGCGATTCACCAGCCGGCATTGAAACCGGCGCCCTGATGGCCATGCACTTTGCAGATGAGGCGTTGGTGGTGACCAATCCTGAAGTCTCGTCCGTGCGTGATTCGGACCGCATTTTGGGCATGCTCAGCAGCAAGACCAAACGTGCCATTGAAGGTCAAACACCGATCAAGGAACATTTGCTGATCACCCGTTACAACCCCAACCGTGTGGAAGATGGTCAGATGCTGTCCTTGCAGGACATTCAGGACATCTTGCGGATCAAACTGATCGGTGTGATTCCTGAGAGCGAAAACGTTTTGCAGGCATCCAACCAGGGCACACCGGCGATCAACATGACTGGTTCAGACGTGGCTGAAGCCTACAAGGATGTGATTGACCGTTTCATGGGTGAAGACAAGCCGATGCGGTTCACCGAGGCGGTCAAGCCCGGTTTCTTCAAACGCATGTTCGGAGGCAAGTGAACCATGTCGTTTCTTTCCTTCCTGCTGGGCGAAAAGAAAAAGACGGCCAGCGTCGCCAAAGAGCGTTTGCAAATCATCCTGGCGCATGAGCGCAGTGGTCGCAATGCGGCTGAGCCCGATTACCTGCCCGACTTGCAGCGTGAATTGGTGGCGGTGATCAGCAAGTACATCAAGATCAATCCGGACGACATCAAGGTCAACCTGGAGCGTCAGGACAACCTGGAAGTGCTTGAAGTCAAGATCGAGTTGCCCGATCTGCGCTGATGCCTGCACTGCACACCCCAAAGAGGGTGTGCAGTGTCTGGTTTCAGTGTGTTTTCAATGAGGCCCACAAGGCCCTGGCAGCCTGCAGGTTACGGGCCTTGACGTGGCCGAAACCCTTGATGTTTTCAGGCACCTGAGCCACTGCCACCGCATGCGCGTGTTGGTCGGCGTTCAGATCAGCGATCACACCTTCGATTTGTTGCATGTACTCACCAATCAGGGCTCGTTCGGTGCGGCGTTCTTCGGTGTAGCCAAACACATCCCAAGCGGTGCCACGCAGACCTTTGAGGCGGGCGAGTACCTTGAAGACGGGTTGCATCAGCGGTCCGAATTTTTGTTTGACCAGTTCACCTTTGGCATTGCGCCTAGCCAGCAGGGGCGGGGCCAGGTGGTAATGCACTTTGAAGTCGCCTTCGAAGCTTTCGGAAATCCGGTTTAAAAATCCCGTTTGGGTGTGCAAACGGGCCACTTCGTATTCATCCTTATAGGCCATCAGCTTGTAGAGCTGCCGCGCCACGGTTTCGCTCAGCAGGGTCTTTTTCAGGGGTGTTTCAGCAACTTTGACACGTTCGATGAAGACCCGATAACGTTCGGCGTAGGCGGCGTTCTGGTATGCCGTCAGCCGTGCCATGCGGTCGCTCATCAGCTTGTCCAGTGTGTCGCGTTTTTGAAAATGCACCAAGTTCACTGGTTGCAGGGTGTGCATCAGCGCAGGCAATTGGTGTGCAGCATGGCGACCCCATTCAAAAGCCGTCAGGTTGTTTTGAATCGCCACCCCGTTGAGTTCAATGGCTCTGACCAGTGATTCACGGTGCAGCGGAATCCAGCCCTTTTGCCAGGCATAGCCCAGGATCATCGGGTTCACATAAATCGTGTCGCCCATGAGTTGTTTGGCCAGCAGGTCGGCATCGAAGCTGCTCAATCGTTCGGTACCCACTTGTTGTGCGATTTCGGTCACGCAAGCCTCGGCCGGGTTTTGCCAGTTGCCGTTTTTGACAAACGCTGCGGTGGGTGTGCTGCTGCTGTTGAGCGCCACATGGGTGCGGCCATGGCGCATGCGCAGCAGGGTTTCCTTGCTGGCGGTCACGATGGGGTCGCAACCCATGATCAGGTCGGCACTGGCCATGCCCACACGGGTGGTGCGGATGTCAGCCAGGGTATTGGCCACCAAAATGTGGCTCCAGGTGGCACCGCCTTTTTGGGCCAGCCCGGCGGCGTCTTGCGTGACCACGCCTTTGCCTTCGATGTGCGCGGCCATGCCCAGCAATTGGCCGATGGTGATCACGCCGGTGCCGCCCACACCGGCCACCACCATGCCCCAGGGCTGGGCAGTGTCAGGCAGCTGGGGTTCGGGCAAGGCACCCAGCGCATCAGGGCTGCGTGTGGCCGTGGTGGTGGCAGATTTCTTTTTGAATTGCCCGCCTTCGACAGTGACAAAGCTGGGGCAAAAGCCTTTGAGGCAGCTGGTGTCCTTGTTGCAGGTGCTCTGGTTGATGGTGCGTTTGCGGCCTAAGGGTGTTTCAAGTGGTTCTACCGACAGGCAATTGGACTGCACGCCGCAATCGCCACAGCCTTCGCAAACCTCTTCATTGATCATCACGCGCATGGCCGGGTCGATCAATGTGCCGCGCTTGCGGCGGCGGCGTTTTTCAGTCGCGCAGGTCTGGTCGTAAATGATGACCGTTGTGCCCTGAATTTCGCGCATCTCACGCTGGATGCGGTCAAGCTCGTCGCGGTGAAAAACCTGCACGCCTTCGGCCAGCGCCACACCCTGGTATTTTTCAGGCTCGTCGGTCACCACCACGATGCGCTGTGCGCCTTCAGCCCGCATGCTTTGCGCGATTTGCACCACGCTGTGGCCTTCGGTGCGCTCACCAACTTGCTGGCCGCCGGTCATGGCCACGGCGTCGTTGTAGAGGATTTTGTAAGTGATGTTGACCCCGGCAGCGATGCTTTGGCGGATGGCCAGGATGCCGCTGTGGAAGTAGGTGCCATCGCCGATGTTGGCAAAAACGTGTTGTTCGTTGCAAAACGGTTGCTGGCCGACCCAGGGCACGCCTTCGCCACCCATCTGGGTGAAGCCTACGGTGCTGCGGTCCATCCAGATGCTCATGAAGTGACAGCCGATGCCAGCCATGGCGCGTGAGCCTTCGGGCACTTTGGTGGATGTGTTGTGTGGGCAGCCTGAGCAAAACCAGGGTTGGCGTTCAGCCGTGGTGCCCAGCGTGAGGCTTTGCATGGCCTGGTCTTTGGCTGCGAGCACGGTCATGTGTGCGTCCATGCGGGCAGCGGTGTCGGCATCCACACCGAGTTTTTTCAGGCGTTTGGCGATGGCCCGGGCGATGATGGCCGGGCTCAGGTCGGCGTTGGCGCGCAGCAAGGTGTTGGCACTGGGGTTGGGTTGCGACCATCCGCCGCCGGATGTATCGCCTTCGCTTTCGTCAAATTTGCCCAGCACATTGGGACGCACATCATCGCGCCAGTTGTAAAGCTCTTCCTTGAGTTGGTATTCGATGACCTGGCGTTTTTCTTCGACCACCAGGATCTCGCGCAAGCCGGTGGCAAATTCGCGGGTGGTTTGGGCTTCGAGCGGCCAGACCACCGCCACTTTGTGTAAACGTATGCCCAATTGCCTGCAACGGTCGTCATCAAGCCCTAAATCCAGTAAAGCCTGGCGGGTGTCGTTGTAGGCTTTGCCGCTGGCGATCAGACCAAACCGGTCGCGGTTTGTTTCGATCACGTTGTGGTTGAGCCGGTTGGCGCGGATGTAGGCCAGGGCCGCATACCACTTGTGGTCAAACAGCCGGGCTTCTTGTTCGAGTGCGGTATCGGGCCAGCGGATGTGCACGCCGCCAGGTGGCATGGCGAATTCGGGCAACACGATCTGCACGCGCTCGGGGTCGATGTGGGCGGTGGCGCTGGATTCAACGACCTCCTGGATCGTCTTCATGCCGGCCCAGACCCCGGCAAAGCGGCTCATGGCGATGGCATGAAGGCCCTGGTCCAGGATGTCCTGCACGCTGGTTGGGAAGAACACGGGCAGGCCACAGGCTTTGAAGATGTGGTCGCTTTGGTGCGCGGCTGTTGAGCTTTTCGCCACATGGTCGTCACCCGCCACCGCCAGCACGCCACCCCAGGGGGTGGTGCCCGCCATGTTGGCGTGTTTGAAGACGTCCGAGCAGCGGTCCACGCCGGGGCCTTTGCCGTACCAGATGCCGAACACGCCGTCGAACCGGTTGGAGCCCGGAGGGGCAAAACCCAGCTGCTGTGTGCCCCAGAGTGCGGTGGCCGCCAGCTCTTCGTTGACACCTGGTTGAAAGACGATGTTTTGCGCTTGCAGGTGGTCTTTGGCTTTGGCCAGGGACTGGTCGTAATTGCCCAGTGGCGAGCCCCGGTAACCGCTGATGAAGCCGGCGGTGTTTTTGCCTTGCAAGGCATCGCGCTGGCGTTGCAGCATGGGCAGCTTGACCAGAGCTTGCACCCCACTCATGAAGGCTCGGCCGGTCTCCAGGCTGTATTTGTCATCCAGTGTGACCGTCTCCAGTGCCTGGCGGATGTGGTCGGGGAGGGGTGCGTTCATGGCCGTGTCCTGCTTTGAAATGGCCCATCCAGTGTAGGCCGCAGGCGCTGACAAAGGCTTTCTTTCTGGGACGGTATTTGCCCTATGATTTGAAAGAATCTTGCTAAAAATATCAATTTATGGAAACACTGGACAAGTTTGACTGGGCGATATTGAATGAATTGCAAAAAGACGGTCGCCTGACCAATGCCGAGTTGGCGCAGCGTGTGGGTTTGTCGGCTGCGCCTTGCTGGCGGCGAGTACGGGCACTCGAAGAGTCGGGCGTCATCAAGGGTTATCGCGCTGAAATCGACCGTCAGAAAGTGGGGCTGGATGTGTTGGCCTTTGTGCGATTGGATGCCGAGCGAAATCGGGGTGACGTGACCCGGCAACTCGAAGAAGCCATCCTCAAGATCCCTGAAGTGGTGTCGTGCCACTACATCAGTGGCACAGGCACCTTTGAGCTGCAAGTGGTCAGCAAAGACCTCAACACCTTCAGCCAGTTTGCCCGAGACGTGCTGATCAATCTGCCCAATGTGAAAGACCTGCACACCAGTTTTTCATTGGGAGAAGTCAAAGCGATGGGGAACTTGCCTTTGCCGCGTTGACTGGCTGCATGTGTTTTGTGCGTACATCGGGGTCTGATTCCGGGATCAGACACGCCAGCCCCCTGCCTGTAAAATAAGCAGCTTCAGCCGACCCCGTGGCAGGGCGGCCCACGGCGCAGGCGGCGCCCATTTTTTGGCCCTTCAACGGGGCAGATTTTTCATGCTTTACCCTCAAGAATTCGACGTGATCGTGGTCGGTGGCGGCCATGCCGGAACTGAAGCGGCGCTTGCGTCAGCCCGCATGGGCTGCAAAACCCTTTTGCTCAGTCACAACATCGAGACGCTGGGGCAGATGAGTTGCAACCCCAGCATTGGTGGCATTGGCAAGGGCCATTTGGTCAAGGAAGTTGATGCCCTGGGCGGTGCCATGGCGCTGGCCACCGATGAAGGGGGCATTCAGTTCCGCATCCTCAACAGTTCCAAAGGCCCGGCCGTGCGGGCCACACGCGCCCAGGCTGACCGCATTCTTTACAAAGCGGCGATCCGTCGCATGCTCGAAAACCAGCCCAATTTATGGCTGTTCCAGCAGGCTGTGGACGACCTGATGGTCGAGGGTGACCGGGTGGTGGGCGCGGTCACGCAGGTGGGCATCCGGTTCCGTTCGCGCACCGTGGTGCTGACGGCGGGCACGTTTCTCGACGGCAAGATTCATGTGGGCTTGCAAAACTATGCAGCGGGCAGGGCAGGTGATCCGCCCGCCGTCAGCTTGTCGGCTCGATTGAAAGAACTCAAGTTGCCGCAAGGCCGCCTGAAAACCGGCACACCGCCACGCCTCGATGGACGCACCATTGACTTCAGCCAGTGCAGCGAGCAGCCTGGTGACGGTATGCCTGGTGGTATGAATCCTGAAGGTGGTGTGCCGGTCTTCAGCTTCTTGGGCCAGGCCAGCATGCACCCGCAGCAGATGCCCTGCTGGATCACCCACACCAACGAGCGCACCCACGAGATCATCCGCTCGGGCTTTGACCGCAGCCCCATGTTCACTGGCAAGATTGAAGGTGTGGGCCCGCGCTATTGCCCGAGCGTGGAAGACAAGATCAACCGCTTCGCCGACAAAGACAGCCACCAGATTTTTCTGGAACCCGAAGGTCTGACAACCAACGAGTACTACCCCAACGGCATTTCGACCAGCCTGCCGTTTGACATCCAGTACGACTTGGTGCGCTCTATGAAGGGGCTGGAAAACTGCCATATCCTGCGCCCGGGCTACGCCATCGAATACGACTATTTCGACCCGCGTTCGCTCAAGAGCAGCTTCGAGACCAAACAGATCAACGGCCTCTTCTTTGCAGGCCAGATCAACGGCACCACCGGTTATGAAGAAGCCGCCGCCCAGGGGTTGTTTGCCGGCATCAATGCTGCGCTGCAATGTCGAGGTGAAACCGCCTGGACGCCATCGCGTGATCAGGCCTATCTGGGCGTGCTGGTGGATGATTTGGTGACGCAGGGTGTGACCGAGCCTTACCGCATGTTCACCAGCCGCGCCGAATTCCGCTTGCAATTGCGCGAAGACAATGCCGACGCCCGCTTGACTGAAGTGGGTCGGCAGATGGGTTTGGTGGATGATGCCCGTTGGGATGCTTTCAGCCGCAAACGCGATGCTGTTTCACGTGAAACAGAGCGTTTGAAGTCGGTGTGGGTGAATCCACGCAATTTGCCCACCGAAGAATCGGTGCGTGTGCTGGGCAAGGCGATTGACCATGAATACAACCTGTTTGATTTGTTGCGCCGCCCCAATGTGTCTTACGATGCCTTGATGGGGATGGATGGTGGGCGACATGCTTCCGCCGATGTTTCACGTGAAACCTTGGGCGACTTGAGTCCCACGGTGATCGAGCAAGTTGAGATTGCAGCCAAATATTCGGGCTACATCGATCGCCAAAAAGGGGAGGTTGAACGCGCCGCTCATTATGAAAACCTGCGCTTGCCGGAAAACCTGGACTACATGCAGGTATCGGCCTTGTCGATTGAAGCTCGACAGAAACTGGCCAAACACCGTCCCGAAACTCTGGGACAAGCGTCACGCATTTCGGGCATCACCCCGGCCAGCGTGTCACTTTTGTTGATTCATTTGAAAAAAGGTGGCTTCAAGGGTTTCATGCACCCTTCTGTAGAAAGCCAGTCCGCATGAGTCACACTCTCGCAGAAGGGCTGCGCACCGGGGTGCAGGCATTGGGATTGAACTTGTCGGCGGAGCAACAGCAACGCCTGCTCGATTACATGGGACTGATCCAGAAATGGACCAAAGTCTATAACCTGACGGCCGTGCGTGACCCGGCAGAAATGCTGACGCACCATTTGCTGGACAGCCTGACGGCCATTGGGCCCTTGACGCGTCACACCCAAGGTCAGTCGATCCGCGTTCTGGACGTGGGTTCGGGTGGTGGATTGCCCGGTGTGGTGTTGGCCATCTGCATGCCCGAGTTGAACGTGACGTGCGTGGACACGGTCGCCAAAAAGGCAGCGTTTGTTCAGCAAGTGGCTGTCAGCCTGAAACTGCCCAATTTGCGAGGGCTTCACGCGCGGGTAGAGTCCCTGACCGACCCTTATCAGGTGATTTGTTCAAGAGCTTTTGCTTCCTTGCCTGATTTTGTGACTTGGTCCTGTTCGGCTCTGGCGGATGGAGGAGTGTGGATGGCGATGAAAGGCAAACACCCGCAAGAGGAGATCGATGCTTTGCCATCGGTTGTGAAAGTGTTTCACGTGGAACCTTTGGTTGTTCCAGGGCTCGAGGTGGAGCGCTGCATGGTCTGGATGAAGCCTGAAACAAGTGCCGTCTGATTCTTCAGCATGCAGCCGGCATGGTCTGAAAAGGCTGAAAGTCACCCGTTGGGTTGGGTAATTTGCAAAAAACCATGTGTTTGAGCACAGAGTAGGGTGTTTCACGTGAAACAGGGTTGATTGTTCAACAGGCGTTCCACAGCCATCACTTACACTCAGATCATTCTCTTCAAAGAAAACACATGTTTGGCATTTCTGATTACGGCGCATTTGCGGCAGCGTTTGTTCTGCTTTTGTTTTTGCCCGGTCCAGGCAATTTGGCCTTGATCAGTTCGGCCAGCAAGGGCGGGTTGGTCGGTGGGCTGGCCTCGGTTTTGGGTTTGCTGCTGGGGGATCAGATTTTGCTGTGGCTCACAGTGGCAGGCGTAGCCGCCATGTTGCAGACCTTGCCCATTTTGTTTGCAGCCGTGCAATGGGCAGGGGCCGCCTATCTGGCCTGGTTGGGTTACAAGATGATCATGACCAAGCCGGGGCAAGCCCCCAGCATTCAGATCACTCCGGGGCGCTATTTTCGTGAAACCCTGTTCATCACCTTGCTCAACCCCAAGGCGATCATGTTTTACTTCGCTTTTTTCCCCCAGTTCATTGACCCAGTTCATCACCAAGGCTGGATCACATTTGCCGTCATGGCTTCGACCATCGCAATGCTGGGTTTTATTTATTGCTTTGGCGTGGTGTTGATCACGCATTTCATGGCCGAGCGCTTGCGTGCCAACCCGGCGGTGTCGGGCTTTCTGCAAAAACTGGCGGGCCTTTTCCTGATCGGCTTTGGCCTCAAGTTAGTGGCGGCGAAATGAGGCGTCATCGGGTCAAGACCGCTATTGATTGAAAGTCTTTGATGTTCTTTGGCATTTCTGATTACGGCGCATTCGTTGCAGCCATTGTTTTGTTTCTGGCCATACCCGGCCCGGGCAATCTGGCGTTGATCACATCGACCAGCAAGGGCGGTATTCGGGGTGGGCTTGCAGCCACTTTCGGGGTGATTGCGGGAGATCAGGTTCTGATGTGGGCGGCTGTGGCGGGTGTTGCTGCCGTGTTGACCACCTATCCGGCGGCATTTGCCGCGGTGCAATGGCTCGGCGCGGTGTATCTGGCCTGGTTGGGCTGGAAGATGCTGACCGCCCAACCCGGTGATGCACCGGTGCTCAACATTCGTGCACAGCAGTATTTCCAACAGGCGTTGGCCATCACGCTGCTCAACCCCAAGGCAATCGTGTTTTACATGGCGTTTTTTCCACTGTTTGTCGATCCCCAGCACCATCAGGGGCTGATCAGCTTTGCGGCCATGGCAGCCACCATCGCAGTGCTCACGTTTCTGTACGGGTTGGGCATGACCTTGCTGACCCACCACTTGGCTGAGCGCATGCGGGCCAATCCACGCATTGGCCGAGTGTTTGAGAAGCTGGCAGGCATTTTCCTGATCGGCTTCGGCATCAAGCTGGCCATTTCCAAATAATCCTGAGAGACCACCATGGCCAAAATTTTCTGCATTGCCAACCAAAAGGGCGGTGTTGGCAAGACCACCACCACCGTCAATCTGGCGGCTGGTCTGGCCAAAGTGGGTCAGCGAGTTTTGCTGATTGACCTGGACCCGCAGGGCAACGCCACCATGGGCTCGGGCATCGACAAGCGGCAGCTCGAATTGAGTGTGTACGACGTCTTGCTCGAATCGGCGTCCATCCGCGAAGCCGTTGTCCAAACCGAAAAGTGCGGTTACGACGTGCTCAGTGCCAACCGTGAGCTGGCCGGTGCCGAAGTTGAACTGGTCCAGCTGGCACACCGCGATCAGCGTTTGAAAAACGCCATTGCCCTGGTCGATGCCGACTATGACTTTGTGCTCATCGATTGCCCCCCTTCGTTGTCGATGCTCACGCTCAATGGCCTGTGTTCGGCCCATGGCGTGATCGTGCCCATGCAGTGCGAGTATTTTGCGCTCGAAGGGCTGACCGATCTGGTCAACACGATCAAGCAGGTGCATGCCAATCTCAACAAAGACCTGAAGATCATCGGTCTGCTGCGCGTCATGTTTGACCCACGCATCACGCTGCAAATGCAGGTCAGTGAGCAACTCAAGGACCATTTTGGCGACAAGGTGTTTGACACCGTGATTCCCCGCAATGTGCGTTTGGCTGAAGCGCCGAGCTATGGCTTGCCCGGTGTGGTGTTTGACCCATCGGCCAAAGGCAGTCAGGCGTATGTCGAATTTGCCCGCGAGATGGTCAAGCGTGCCCCCACACTCTGAGCTGAACATGACCGCCGCTTCGACCGTGTTGATCCTGCCCGGCTGGCAAGGCAGTGGAGATGACCACTGGCAGATGCGTTGGGTGCGGCTGCACGGCTACTGTGTGGTGGAACAAGACGACTGGATGCGCCCACGCCGGGGTGACTGGCTGGCTCGACTTGACGAAGTCGTGATCGATGCGCCGGGTTCGGTGGTTTTGGTCGCGCACAGCCTGGGTTGTATCCAGGTGGCGGCATGGGCGGCTTTTTCCCGGCACACCGCTCGCGTGCGTGGTGCTTTGCTGGTGGCCCCCGGGGATGTTGAATCTCACGATATGAAAAACAGGTTGCCGGGTTGGTCGCCCATCGTGCGGCAGCCTTTGCCTTTTACCAGCATCCTGGTGGGCAGTCAGAATGACCCGTATTGCAGCGCCGAGCGTGCCGAGGGGCTGGCCCGTGATTGGACTGCCCGTTGGGTGGACCTGGGGGCTGCCGGACACATCAACGCTGAATCATCGCTGGGCGATTGGCCAGAAGGTCAGGCGCTGTTGCAAACATTATTGAAGGATTGACCATGGTCACCAAAAAACCCAAAGGCCTTGGCCGCGGCCTGGAAGCCCTGCTGGGGCCCACCGTCGAAGATGCCCCGGCGAGCAGCCCCGTTGCTGAAAGCGGCCTGCCCAGTCAGCTCAAACTCGACCAGATGGTGGCCGGTATTTACCAGCCACGTACACGGATGGACGAGGGCGCTTTGTACGAGTTGGCCGAGTCGATCAAGGCTCAGGGCATCATGCAGCCAATTTTGGTCCGCAAGCTCACCGACGGCGAGAATGCCGGCAAATACGAAATCATTGCCGGTGAGCGGCGTTTCCGGGCCAGCAAATTGGCCGGGCTGGAGAGTGTGCCGGTGCTGGTCCGCGATGTACCCAATGAGGCTGCTGCGGCCATGGCGCTGATCGAGAACATTCAGCGCGAAGACCTCAACCCGCTCGAAGAAGCGCAGGGCCTGCAGCGGCTGATCCGCGAGTTTGGCCTGACGCACGAAACCGCCGCGCAAGCGGTCGGCCGCTCGCGCAGTGCCGCCAGCAATTTGTTGCGCCTGCTCAACCTGGCCGATCCGGTTCAGACCATGCTGATGGCGGGCGATCTGGACATGGGTCATGCCCGTGCCTTGTTGTCACTGGACAGAGCCGCTCAAATTACTGCCGCCAATCAGATCACGGCCAAAAAACTGTCGGTGCGTGAAGCAGAGAGCCTGGCCAAAAAGCTCGGCGCCGAATTCAACTTGGTCACGCAAAAGCCCAAGAAAGAGAAGTCACGCGATGTCAGGCGAGTAGAGGAAGAGTTGTCGGATTTGCTGATGGCCGAAGTGGAGGTGCGTGTCAAAAAACGCGTCAAGCGGCTGGGCAAGATGGAAGAAATGGGTGAGTTGTCGATCCAGTTCGGCTCACTGGATGAACTCAATGGCCTGATCGAGAAACTGCGCGGATAAGACCTTGCAAATCGGCACAGCAAAAATGTCCATGGGCTTTTGGCGCATTCTGTTTCGCTCGAATGAATTTTTGAGTCAAAAAGTCCTCAGCATTTACTTGCTGTTGGTGGCCTTTTCAACTTTCCTTGGCTTTTTGTTCACGCCCCTGGAGCGTGTGTCGCAGGGTGATCTGCTGGTATCGGTGCTGGCCTTGTGTTTGTTGTTGGTGGTGCACATTCGTGCCCTGTTTGACGTCATCGTGCACACGATCATGGTGTTGGTGGTCAGTTTGACGGTGTTCACGGCATCTCAAACCGGCGGCATCAACTCTTCTGCGGTCGTGTGGCTGACGGTGTTGTCGGCGTTCATTTTGTTGTTGCTGGGGCGCCGCGCCACACTGGTCTGGATCGGCGTCATGCTGTGCCTGATTCTGGCCCTGGCCGTGGCCACTTGGCAAGGTTGGATCGACAGCCACATCAAGATGTCGTCGTCTTTCACGACCTGGGCCTGGCTGAACCATTTGCTGGCGTTGTTGAATTTGCTGATCGGCATGCGCATTTATGAACACCTGCAGAAAGTGCAATTGCGCAAGCTCAAGCAGCGCAACGAAGCCATCCAGGCCACACATCAGGCCCTGATTCAGGCTCAGGCACACAAAGACGAGTTTGTGGCGGCCGTAGGGCATGAGTTGCGCACGCCGATGAATGCGATCTTGGGCTTCAACAGCGTGCTGCGACGCGAGCTGTCCGATGACCCGGAACAGCTGGCGGTGGTTGGGCACATTCGCCGCTCGACGGAGCATTTGTTGCAAGTGGTCAATGACATCCTGGATTTTTCGCAGTTGCAAGCGGGCCAACTGCGTCTGAATCCGGTGGACTACGATCTGCAGGCCGTGCTTGACGAGCTGCAACAACGCCATGGCGAAAAAGCCCAAAGCAAAGGGATCACATTGCGCATGCACCTTGATCCGGCTTTGCCTTTGCGCTTGCACGGAGACCGCCATCGGCTGTTGCAGATGCTCAACAACATGGTGGACAACGCTGTCAAGTTCACGTCGGGGGGCTCCGTCGATGTGAAGCTGCTGCGCCAAGGCGAGCGCTGGCGTTTGGAGGTGCACGATGCAGGTCCTGGTATTGCCCTCGAACAACAAGCGCATATTTTTTCTCGCTTCGAACACAGCGATGTGCATACCAAGCGTGCCCACGATGGTGCCGGCCTGGGCTTGACGTTGTGTGAAAAACTGGTCAGCTTGCACGGAGGGCAAATCGGTGTGCGCAGTGAGCCGGGGCAAGGGACGATGTTTTGGTTGGACATGCCCCTGGTTGCCGCCAGCGATCAAAGCCCGGCCGCACCGATGCCTGAGGATGGCTTGACCGACGAAGCGCTGAATTTTTTGGTGGTGGACGACAACCTCGTCAACCTGATGGTGGCCCAGTTGCAGCTGCAAAAATGCTGGCCCAGGGCGCACATTTTCACGGCGGACAGCGCGGCTCAAGCGTTGCGCTTGCTGGAACAGCAGACATTCGATGTGGCGCTTGTGGACATGGTCATGCCGGTTGTAGACGGTCTGCAGCTGACGCAACTCATTCGCCAGCGTTTTCCAAGCATGGCCGTGCACATGCCCATCTTGGCCCTGACGGCCAACACCAATCCGGTTGACCGTGACAAATGCCTGGCGGCAGGCATGGACGATGTGTTGCACAAACCCATGGATGTGACCGTGTTGATGCGCACGGTGGGCTTGCATGTGCACCTGTCCAGGGTGGCTCGGTTATGAACATGAAACTCATCCTGCCTGCATGGCTGCGTCATATAAAAGCCAGCTCGCTGCTGCGCTTTCAGCAAGGCAAAGGGTCCGGGGTGTTCATTTTGGGCGTGGGACTTGTCGGCTTCGTTTTGGCCTACGCCTTGCTCAGTCGCGATCCCCATGCTGCATCGATTTCCAGCCTGTACGCCATTTTGTTGTCGGCGTTGATCTTCGGGGTAGGGCGTGGCCTGTCGCTGAACCTTGCCATCCATTTTGGCGTCGGCCTGAGCGCCATCGTCATGTTGTACGGTGTCTGGTATTCGGGTGGCATTTACTCTTCTTGCCTGGTCTGTTTGTCGGTCTTGCCGCTTGCGCCTTTGTACGCGAACCAACGGCAATCTGGCTATCTTTGGGGCTGGTTGGTGCTGGGCTTGCAACTGCTCGTTGCCATGGCCAACCAACTGGGCTGGATCCCCGCATTTGAGACAGGCGCCGCCGCTGTGCTGTCCTCTTACATCACCTACACCTTGGTGTGCTGTTTGCTGATCGTGATGCCGTTGGTGTACGACCGGGTGTACCGCGAAGCTTTGGCGGTCAGTCGAAATCATCAGCGAGAACTGGAGGTTCGGCGCGAAGAATTGGAACAAACTTCAAAGATGCGCGAGCAATTCATTGCCATCGTCAGCCACGAACTGCGCACCCCCATGAACGCGATTTTGGGCTTCAATGCTTTGTTGTTGGCCAGGCTGGGTGACAAGCCTGAAGCGCGCAAAGTGCTTAACCACACGCGTCAGTCGGCGGATCATCTGATGACCGTGATCAACGACATCCTGGATTACTCGCAATCACAGGCAGGCCACTTGGTCATTCACCCGGAGATTTTCGAGCTGCGCAAAACCGTGGAACATGCTTTTGAGTTGTTCTGGCCCCGCGTCAAAAGCATGGAGCTGACCTACCGCATTGAGCTCGACGAGGGCTTGCCCCAGTGGGTCCATACCGACCGACATCGTCTGATGCAGGTGCTGGTCAATTTGCTGGGCAATGCGCTCAAGTTCACCCACCAGGGCCAAGTCTTGTTGCGTGTGCAGTGGCAAAACCCCGGGGTGCTTTTTTCAGTGCAGGACACCGGGATTGGCATTGCCAAAGACCGGCAGGCCCAAATTTTCAACCGGTTCAGCCAAGCCAATGCCGACATCCAGTCTCTGTATGGTGGCAATGGCCTGGGCCTGGCGATTTCCCGCACGCTGGTTCAGTTGCTTGGCGGGGACATTGGCTTTGAAAGTGAACCCGGGCAAGGGTCGCGCTTTTGGTTCCATTTGCCGCTGACGGCTTGTCCAGCCCCCGAGCAAAAACAGGTCACTCAGCGGACCGAAGTCCAGACGGCACAGTTGCCATGGCGCTTTTTGATTGCTGATGACCATCCGGTCAATCGTTTGCTGGTCAGGCAGGTTCTGACAAACGCCTGGCCCCACAGCCACATCATTGAAGCGGCCGATGGGCAGCAAGCAGTGGCCGTGTTGCGCGAACAAGCGATTGACCTGGTGTTGATGGACATGGTGATGCCTGTGATGGATGGCATTGTGGCGACTCAGACCATTCGCACGCAATTGCAGGGTGCTGCGCGGGATGTGCTGATTTTGGGGTTGACGGCCAATGTCAACCCGGTGGATCTGGATGCTTTTCGTCAGAAGGGGTTGAACGACGTGATGCTCAAGCCGTTCGAGCCGGATTTGTTGTGTGCCAAGGTGGAGCACTGGTTGCTTCAGCGTGATTGAGTCTTGTCGATGAAGTCCTGGTTGAATCTGTTCAAAATCGACGCGCTTTTGGAGAAGTTGCCTGATCACGCCAATACAGCACGTCAGACCTGGTTTGTTCGCGCGTGCCTGGTGTCCTTGATTGTGTTCTCGCTGCTGTTTTATTTCATTCACCAGCCGGCCTACGATCATGCTGTTCACCTGCTGGCAGCGGCGCTTTATCTGGTGTTGCTGCTGGCCTTGTCATTGGGCTTGTCCTATGTCGCGGTGGCCAATCTGGGCTTTTTGATTTCGATGCTGCACATTGGTGCCGTGGTGGTCCAGACGGGCGGCATCAATTCAGGCACGATGGTCTGGACCACGGTGCTGACTGTTCCCGCTACCTTGCTGCTCAGCCGGACTTTGGCCATGTTCTGGGGCCTCATGGCGTTGCTGGGTAATCTGGTCATTTTGGTGCTGACGCAAAACGGCATCCTGAACAGTTTGACGGACATGAGCAACGACGTCATGGGCTGGACGTTGATGAACAAGATGCTGGTCGCCTGCATGGCCATGGGGGTGGTGTGGCTGGCTGAGCGCATGCACAGTCAACAGGTGGACCGGTTGGACAAAAGCCATCAGGTTCTGGAAGAGACCCATCAAGCGTTGCGCCAAGCACAGGCGCACAAAGATGAATTCATTGCCTCGGTGGGCCATGAGCTGCGCACGCCCATGAATGCCATTCTGGGACTGAATGGCCTTTTACGTTCCGAACTGGCGACCAATCCCGACGATGTCGATGTGGTGGACCATATCCGTCGGTCCACCGAACAATTGTTGCAGGTGGTCAATGACATTCTGGACTTTTCACAGTTACAAGCAGGCCGTTTGTCATTGCGGGAAGACCGTTTTGCCTTGAGCGAAACCGTTCAGAGCGTGCTTGATTTGTTGGGCGACAAAGCGCGCTCCAAAGGATTGGTCATGCGCCTGGATGATCTGGCGGTTCAAGGCCTGTGGGTACAAGGGGATCGGCAACGGTTGATTCAGGTGTTGCGCCATTTGTTGGACAACGCGGTCAAATTCACTGCACAAGGCCATGTGCTGGTGCGGATCAAAAGCGTGCCATCCGGCGTCTTGTTTGAAATTGAAGACACCGGCATTGGTATCGCTGCGGACCGTTTGCAACAGGTGTTCAATCGGTTTGAGCATGCCGACTCGCAAACCAACCGTTTGTACGGGGGGACGGGCTTGGGACTGTCGATTTGTGAGCGTTTGGTGAGTTTGCAAGGGGGCCACATTGGTGTCAGCAGCGTGCTTGGTCAGGGGACCACGTTCTGGTTCGACTTGCCTTTGAGCGTGATGGCCGCAGACAGTGTGCCCGCTTCTTCCCCATTGGACCCGTTGAAGGGGCGCAGCTTGCGCATCTTGTTGGTCGATGACAATGCGGTCAATCTGATGGTGGCGACGCTGATGATTCGCAAATTCATGCCGCAAGCCGAAATCATTGAAGCCAATGGTGGTGCGGCTGCTTTGGACTTGCTGAGAGAGCGTTCGTTTGACTTGGTGCTCATGGACATGGCCATGCCGGATATTGATGGCTTGCAGGTCACCCGGATCTTGCGTGAGAACTACCCTGAACCGGTGTGCCATGTGCCTGTATTGGGGTTGACGGCCAGCACGCATCCGGTAGATCGTGAGCGCTGTTTGGAGGCCGGAATGAACGAGGTGCTGAACAAACCTCTCGACGAAGTTCAGATGATGGCGCAATTGTCGAAAATGGCCTGGCCAGCCCCTCAGGAGCGGTTGTGATGAAACCGACGGTGCTCGACAACCTCATGGCGCGCATGGTTCGTTTTTTACCAGAGCCTTTTCGGCACGGCCGAATGCCGTATTTGTTCTGTCTGGTGATCATGATGATCGTGGCCATGGCCATGGTGGCGATGGTCACTCCTTACAGCAATGGCGTGCCCGTGCCGATGATTTTTGCCGGTGTGTTGGTGTTGCTGCTGGTGTGTGTCAGTTATGGCATGCCTTTGTCGGTGGCCGTGCACATGGGCGTGGTCGCCGGACTGATTCAGGTGACTTATGCCGGTTGGGTGTCGGGGGGCATTTTTTCGCCCCGACTGGCTTGGTATACCTTGATGCCACTCATTCCGTTTTATGCCATCAGCCGTCGTGCGGGGCTGTTTTGGCTGGCTGTGATTTTGGCCATGCTGGCAGGCATGTCTTATGTCACCTGGCAAGGCTGGTTGCCGCCTCATCCCACTGTGGGGCTGGCGCAGGCCAAATCGTCTTTTGCCAGCAATTCGGTCACCATGCTGTTGATCATGTTCGTGGTATTTCTCTACGATGGCTTGTATCGACAAGCCTATAGCCAGCGACTTGATCGTCACCGTGAACTGGAAGAGCGGCGCAAGGAGCTCGAACGCACCTCGGAGTTGCGTGAGCAGTTCATCGCCAATGTCAGTCATGAACTGCGCACCCCCATGAATGCAATTTTGGGGTTCAACGCCATGCTGATGAGCCGTGCCAGTGACAAGCCGCAGGCTTTGAAAATCCTCAACCACACACGCCAGTCCGCTGATCACCTCATGACGGTGATCAACGATGTACTCGACTATTCACAATTGCAGGCCGACAAGATCCGGGTGCAATTTGAGACCTTCGCCTTGCACGAGACGGTGCACAACGCGTTCAGTTTGTTCAACCCGCGTGTCAAAAGCATGCACCTTCATTACCACTGCGAGATCGGTGAGGGGGTGCCCGAATGGGTGTTGACGGACCGGCACCGCCTGATGCAAATACTGGTGAACCTGCTGGGCAATGCCATCAAATTTACCCACCAAGGTCATGTGACTTTGCAGGTTCAGTCCGATGCCCAGGGCGTGCGTTTCACGATTCAGGATTCGGGCATTGGCATTGCCGAACACCAGAAATCGCGCATCTTCCAACGCTTCGCTCAAGCCGGCGACGATATCCAGTCGCGTTATGGCGGCACGGGCCTGGGACTGTCGATCACGCAGCGTTTGGTCGAGTTGATGGGCGGCCAAATGGGGTTCGACAGCACCTGGGGCCAGGGGTCCACGTTCTGGTTCACCTTGCCATTGATCGCACAAGTGCCGCCGCCCAAATCGGTGGTCGATGCAGATTTCTTCCAAGACACCAACCCGCAACGCCTGAATTTTCTGGTGGTCGATGACCACCCGATCAACCGGTTGCTGGTCAAGAAGGTGTTGACCAACCATTGGCCGCACAGCCAGGTTGCAGAAGCCGAAGACGGCGTTCAGGCCATGGCGTTGGTGCAACAAGAACGCTTTGATGTGATCTTCATGGACATGGTGATGCCGCAAATGGATGGCATCGAAACCACGCAGATTTTGCGCAGTGAGCTCAATGAAGCGATACGCAACATCCCGGTATTGGGTTTGACGGCCAACGTCAATCCGCAGGATCTGGAACGGTTCAAGGCCGCAGGCTTGACCGACGTGATGCTCAAACCGTTTGAGCCCGCCGTTTTGTGTGCCCAGATCGAGGCCTTGATTCTGGCTCAAAAGCGGCATTGAGGGTTTGTGGGGCTCGACAAGCACGCAAGGGCTGACCAGAATGGTTCCATGCCTTTTGGAGTCAGCATGAATTTTTCTGGTTATTGCCGAGCAGTTGGACTGTGTTTTTTGTTGAGCCCAGTGCTCACGGCGTGGGCGCAGGGCTGGCCGAGCAAGCCCATCAAGGTGATCACGTCGGCGGCACCGGGTGGCATTGTGGACATTTATGCCCGCAGGCACCAACCCCATTTGCAAAACGAATTGGGGCAACCGATCGTGGTTGACAACAAACCTGGCGCATCGGGTGCGATTGCCGGTGATGCCGCCGCCAAGGCCGATCCCGATGGCCATACCCTGTTCATGGGCAGCCAAAACGAGTTGGGGCTCATCGGGCAGCTGGGGGTTCCAGTGCGGTATGACCCCGTCAAGGATTTTTCGGTGGTCGGGCTGGCCATCGCGGGCTACCCCATCTTGTTGGTCAACGCACAGTTGGGCGTGAAGACCGTGCCTGAGCTCGTGGCCTACATGAAAGCCAAAAATACCCCGCTCGACTGCGGTGGCAGTGGCAACGCCACCATCGGGCATTTTGTGTGTGCGGCGTTTGGCGTGCGCACCGGCACCAAAATCCAGTATGTGCCTTACAAAACCAATGTGCCAGCCATGACCGATGCCGCTTCAGGCCAGGTGCAACTGGTCTCGGCGTTTTACAGCGAAGTGGTGCCCTTCATGAGCAGCGGCAAACTCATCCCCCTGGGCGTCTTTGGGGCCACTCGACTGCCCTTGTTGCCCCAGGTGCCGACCATGGCCGAGCAGGGCTTGAAGGATCTGGAGCTGCAAAGCTACACCGCCTACGTGGTGCCAACGGGCACACCGCTGGAGGTGCAACGAAAACTGAACGCAGCCATCCTGAAGGCGGCCAATCACCCGGATGTGATGGACAAAGTCAAATCCGCGGGGGGCGTTTACTTTGACATGGGCCTGGAAGAAACACAAGCCTGGCAAAAGCGGATTCAGACCCGCTGGAACAACATCGTGCAAGAGACGGGCATCAAATTGGACAAATGAGAGGACGGGGATCTTGATGCGAAATTGGTCACTGATATGGCGTCCCCTTTGCCCGCAATCGCCGGTTCAGGCGGCGTTCACATGGAAAAAATCTTGCCCGGATTCAGGATGTTGTGCGGGTCCAGCGCCTGCTTGATCGTGCGCATCATGTCGATTGCACCGTCGCCTGTTTCGGTGCGCAAAAAGTCCATCTTGTGCAGGCCGATGCCGTGCTCGCCCGTGCAGGTGCCGCCCAGGCGCAGGGCGCGGCTGACCAATTGCTGGTTCAAGGCTTCGGCGGTGGCGCGCTCTTGCGGGTTGTCGGGGTCGATCAGGTAGCCAAAGTGGAAATTGCCGTCGCCCACATGGCCTACCAGAAAGTAAGGCAGGCCACTGGCTTCGGTTTCGGTCACCGAATCCAGCAGGCAGTCGGCCAGGCGGCTGATCGGCACGCAGGTGTCGGTGCTGATGGCGCGGCAGCCGGGCTTGCTCTGGATGGCTGCGAAGTAAGCGTTGTGCCGGGCCGTCCACAGACGCGTGCGCTCTTCCGGTGTGGTGGCCCACTCAAAGGCATTGCCGCCAAATTCGCTGGCGATCTCTTGCACCGTTTCGGCCTGTTCCTGCACGCCCGCAGGTGAGCCGTGGAACTCCATCAGCAGCAGTGGTTCTTCGCGCAACCCCAGCTTGGCATACGCGTTGACCATGCGGACTGTGTGGTGGTCGATCAGTTCCACCCGGGCGATCGGCACGCCCAGCTGGATGGTCTGGATCACGGTGCGCACCGCCGCTTCGATGCTGGGGAATGAGCAAATTGCTGCCGAGATGGCTTCGGGCAGGGGGTAAATGCGCAGCGTGATTTCGGTCATCACGCCCAGTGTGCCTTCGCTGCCCACCATCAGGCGCGTCAGGTCATAACCGGCGCTGGATTTTTTGGCGCGGGTGCCGGTTCGGATCACCTCGCCCTGCGCGGTCACCACTTCCAGAGCCAGCACGTTTTCGCGCATGGTGCCGTAGCGCACGGCGTTGGTGCCGCTGGCCCGCGTGGCGCTCATGCCGCCCATGGTGGCATCAGCCCCCGGGTCGATCGGGAAGAACAGGCCGGTGGATTTGATCTCTTCGTTGAGCTGCTTGCGTGTCACGCCAGGCTGCACCGTCACCGTCAGGTCGTCGGCGTTGATGGCCAGTACCTTGTTCATGCGCGAGACATCCAGGCTGATGCCGCCTTGCACCGCCAGCAAATGGCCTTCCAGCGACGAGCCCACGCCAAACGGGATGACCGGAACCTGGTACTCGGCACACAGCTTGACCGCATCGGCCACGTCTTGCGTGCATTCGGCAAACACCACGGCCGCCGGGGGCGGCACGGTGGTGAAGGCCGATTCGTCGCGACCATGTTGCTCGCGCAGGACCAGCGCGGTCGAGCAGTTGTCCTTGAACCGGGCTTTCAGCGCGTCCAGAAAGGCGTCGGGCACCTCGCGTTGTGACACGGCGGGGGCCAGGTGGGTGTTGGCGGTGGGGGCGTTCATAGCGGGATCTCCTGGGATGGCGGTGGATGGCCTGCCGTTCATGTGCATTCGGTGGCGCAGTTTACGATGTGCCGCAGGGGGCCTTTGTCCTGTGTCAGACAGCCGCAGGCCAGTTGGCCGACAATCTCCGTAGCCAAGAACCACTGACCGAGACTTTCACCATGGGCAACCGACTCACACAAATCGCCACCCGCACCGGCGACAACGGCACCACCGGACTGGGCAACAACCAGCGCGTGTCCAAAAACAGCTTGCGTGTGCACGCCATGGGCGAGGTCGACGAGCTGAACTCGCACATTGGCTTGTTGCTGTGCGAAGAGATGGCCGTCGATGTGCGTGAGGTTCTGATCGAGGTGCAGCACCAGCTGTTCAATTTGGGGGGCGAGTTGTCCATTCCCGGTTTCGAGTTGCTCAAGGAAGATGCCGTGGCTGCGCTCGATACCGCCCTGGCCACCTACAACGCGCAGCTGCCCAAGCTCGAGGAATTCATCTTGCCCGCAGGCACACGTGGCGCGGCGCAAGCGCACGTTTGCCGCACCGTGGCGCGTCGGGCTGAGCGTGCCTGCGTGGCGCTGGGCAATGAAGAGTCCATCAATGACACGCCGCGCCAATACCTCAACCGCCTGTCGGACCTGATGTTCGTGCTCGCCCGCGTGCTCAACCGCCTGAACGGCGGCGACGATGTGTACTGGAAGAGCCAGCGCATGAAGGGTTGAAGGGCACGCCGGGCTGTCACCTAGGTGCGTCTTTGAGGGTTGCCCGCCGTGACAGCCCGTGCTGAGCGCTGCTACCCTTTGCGGCATGAACACCGCCGCCTCCCCCCATGTGCCCGCGCCCTATGTGCCCCAGATCCGCTTGTACCAAAACTGGTTGCGCGATCAGCGCGGCCTGAGTTTTGACCGCTACAACGATTTGTGGCGCTGGTCGGTGACCGAGCTGGATGCTTTCTGGCAAAGCGTCTGGGATTATTTCGAGCTGGAGTCGCCCACCCCCCACACGGCGGTGCTGGAAAAAAACGTCATGCCCGGTGCGGTGTGGTTTGCTGGAGCCAAGGCCAATTACGCCCACCAAGTGCTGCGCCATGTGCAGCCGGCGCACGAGGCCGGTTTTGACGCGGTCATTTGCCGCAATGAAAAAGGGGCCGAAGTCACGCTCAGCTGGCCTGAGCTGCGCCGCCAGGTAGCGGCCATGGCGCTGCACTTGCAAGCGCAAGGCGTGCAGCCGGGTGACCGTGTGGCTGCATATTTGCCCAACATCCCCGAGACCATCGTCGCCTTTTTGGCCACCATCAGCGTGGGTGGGGTCTGGAGCATTTGTGCCCCCGACATGGGCACCCATGCGGTGCTGGACCGCTTCAAGCAGATCGAGCCCAAGGTGTTGATCGCCTGTGATGGCGTGAGTTATGGCGGGCGCGACTTTGACCGCATGGGGGTGGTGCAGGAATTGCGCGACGCCTTGCCCAGCGTGCAGCATGTGATCTTGCACGACAACCTGGGCACGGCCGATTTGGCGCATTGCGAAGTGGGTGCATCGATGCGGCTGAGTGCCATCACGGCTCGTCGTGACGACGCGGTCGATGCGTTTGAGCCCCTGTGGCTGCCGTTTGACCACCCGCTGTGGATTGTGTATTCGAGTGGCACCACCGGCCTGCCCAAGCCGATCGTGCATGGGCATGGCGGCACGGTGATCGTGGCGCTGGCCAACAAAATTTTGCATAACGATGTGGGTTGCAGCTACCACCCCAACAGTTGGGGTGAGCGCTTTCACTGGTACAGCTCCACTGGCTGGGTCATGTGGAATGCCCAGGTCGCCGGGCTGCTCAATGGCGTGACTTGCGTGCTGTATGACGGCAACCCCGGCGGCAGCAAGGACAACCCCGATTGGGGCATCTTGTGGCGCCTGGCGTCGGACTTGAAAGTCACCTACTTTGGCGCCGGGGCGGCGTTTTTTGCCAATTGTCAGAAGGCGGGTGTCGAGCTGTCGCAGTGCGGTGATTTGTCGCGCGTGCGCGCATTGGGCTCGACCGGTTCCCCCCTGTCGCCCGAGACGCAGATGTGGGGCTCGGAACAGTTCAAGAAGTTGGGCACCGACATCTGGTGGTGCAATATTTCAGGCGGCACCGACTTTGCCGGGGCCTTTGTGGGTGGCCAGCGCGAGTTGCCGCTGGAGCCGGGTGTCATGCAATGCCGTTTGCTCGGTTGCGCGGTCGAGTCGTGGAACGAAGCCGGTGAGCCCGTGCAGGGCGAAGTGGGTGAGTTGGTGTGTACACAGCCCATCCCGTCGATGCCGCTGTTTTTCTGGGGTGACCCCCACAACGCCCGCTATCTGGCCAGTTATTTCGAGATGTACCCCGCAGGCCATGGCCGCCGGCCCGGCGGTGGCGATGGCCCTGCCAGCATGGGTGGCGTCTGGCGGCACGGCGACTGGTTGCGCATTGGCAACGCGCAAGGTGAGGGCGAAGGCTGTGTGATCTTTGGCCGCAGCGATGCCACCATCAACCGTCACGGTCTGCGCATGGGCACCAGCGAGCTGTACAGCGCCGTCGAGGCCTTGCCCGAAGTGATGGACTCGATGGTGGTGGATCTGGAGTACCTGGGCAAGGAAAGTTACATGCCGCTGTTTGTGGTGCTGCGTTCAGGCACGGTGCTCGACGATGCGCTGAAGGCCAAACTCAACAACGCCATCAAGGTGGCGCTCAGCCCACGGTTCATTCCCAACGAAATTTTTCAGGTGTCCGAGATCCCGCGCACCCTGTCGGGCAAGAAGCAGGAGTTGCCGATCAAGAAGCTGATGTTGGGTCAACCGCTCGACAAAGTGGTCAACAAGGACGCCATGGCCAACCCTGCGTGCCTGGACTGGTATGTGGCGCTGGCGCGGCAGCATTTGAGCAAAATTTGAAAAATCAAAAATCGAATTTACTGATTTCCTCCCTGTTCATCCGGTTTGTTCATGATTTTTCAAAATTCCGGCATTTGAAATTACCAAAACCGGTCTTTTTTGAGGACTATCTTTTTATACTTGATGCTTTTATCGGTGAGCACAGTTCCTCATGATTTGGAAGCAAAGTATTGACCTTGGGGTGGTTGGTTTCGTCGCGGTCTGTTTGTCGGCTTGTGGTGGCGGTGCTGCGGGCAATGCGCCCACGCCGCCGACGCCCCCGCAAGTGACGCAGGCCAGCTTGGAAGCCCAGTTGCTGGCCGACAACCAGGCCCATTTGGTGATCCATCCCGGAACGGACACCACCATTGCGGCTTATTGCTTGCGCACTGATGCGGTCACGCCTGCAGCGAGCGATGCCTGTTTTGGCAGCCAAACCACCCTGGACATGGCCACGACAGGGAGCGCAACCCAAGGTACAACGGTTCGGCTGTGGACCAGAAATCAAACGGGCGAAGTGAAAAAGCAGCAGGAGTTGGCCTTGCCTGGCAAGACCTGTGGCGCACAAGCCTATGCGGCATCCGCGGCCAATGCGTTGCCCGCGGTGTGCCTGATCACGGACCGAGGCGAGTTGGTGCTGGCTTTGGAAAACACCAAAGCGCCCCTGTCGGCCCAGAATTTTCTGCGCTATGTGAACGAGGGTTTTTACAACGGCACATACGTCCATCGAGTGTCAGCGAACTTTGTGGTTCAGGGGGGCGGCTTTGTATGGGACGGCACCACCTACACCAAGAAGACGGCCACGTATGGCCCCATTGATCTGGAGGCACCCGCTGCAACAGGCTTGTCGAATACCCAGTACTCCGTGGCCATGGCCCGCACCAGCACATCGAAATCGGCCACGACCGAGTTTTTCATCAACGTGGTCAACAACACCAGTTTGGATACAACCAGCGGCGGATATGCCGTGTTCGGACAAGTGATCTTTGGTCAGACCACCACATTGACCTCGGTGGCCCAAGTGCCTGTCAGAAGCAGCACGATCCTGACCGGTGAAAACAGCCTGCCCGTGACCCCATTGGCCTTGCAATGGGCCTACCAGATCAAAAAATAAAACGCCCCCATGACGACAGTACCCTCATCTTTTTCTGGTGTTGAACGCCAGTCCGAAACGCCACACCGTGGTGAAGCTTCCTCTGCGCCCACGATCGGATCTGACGGTCTCAAGACCCCTGCCGGGGTGCAGGCCATGGCGGCGGGTGTGCAGGAGATGCCTCTGCCCAAAACGAGCCGTTTTTCCTGGTTCAAGCGTTGGATGGGCGCAGAAACTGAATCCGAGGGGGCCGTCCATGAGTCCTCTGATTTGCAAGTGGCCCAGGCACAAACCGGTATGGCTGACAGCCCCTCGACTTCAGGGGGCAGCGTGGTGGCACAAGCGGCCCCGGCGCCTTCGCCGGTGACACCCATGCTCGCATCTACCGACAGCAAGGCCTCGCGCATGCCTGATTTCATGAACGACATGGTCGGCGGTGTGCCATTGGGTGCAGCGGTCGCTTCGGGCGGCTTGCTGCTGTATGGCCTGGCCGGTGGTGGCAACACCAACAGCGGCAGCTCGGACAGCCGTGCACCGGTGTTGCAAAGTGTGGCGACCAGTGGCGATGGCAAAAAAATCATCCTCACCTATGACGAGACGCTCGGCACCACCGTGCCCGCCGCCACCTCGTTTGTGATCACGGTGGATGGTGTTGTGGTGGCACTCGCAGCAACCACACCGGTGGCACGTGGGAGCGATGGCAAAACGCTCGAGCTGAGTCTGGTGTCGCCCATCACGGGCGGCAAGGCGGCGTTGGTCAGTTACACCGCGCCCGCAGCGCCCACGTCCGGAGGGCTGGATTTGACTTTGTCCATTCGTGATGCAGCAGGTAACCATGCGGCCAGTTTCAGCGCACAAGCGGTCACGGTGGTGGACACCACGGCCCCGGTCATCGCATCAGGCAGTGCGTACACCTCAGCCGACGCCACGGTGCTGGTGCTCAGTGCGTCCGAGGCCTTGCTGCAAAGCACGGCGTTGCCAGCCAGTGCATTCACCGTCACCCATGATGGCGTCCTGGCTCCTGTGGTGGATGTGCGCGTGATGGGCTCGGAAGTGCGATTGACCCTGCAAAACAAGATCAGCAACGTCAGCGGTCACGCCAATCTTTTCACCGTGGCCTATACCGCACCCGTGGCCGATGCCGCCAAGACCAATGCCGCCTTGCAGGATGTGACGGGCAATGATGCCGCCTCGACGGCAACGCCCCTGGTGATCAGCAACCATGTGTTTGACAGCACCGCCCCTACACTGCGTTCGGCCTCTGTCAATGCCGCAGGTCATGAAATCACCTTGACCTATTCAGAGGCGCTGGACGCCTTGAGCACCGCTTCAGCGGACGCTTACACGGTGCAGACCGCCGAAGGCGGCACTTACCACAGTGTGGCGGTGACGGCAGTTCGCGTGTCGGGCACCACGGTGGTGTTGACGCTGGCAGAGGCCGTGTCGTCGGCCAATGCGGGCATCCAGGTCGGGTACAACGTTCCCGCGTCGGGCTCCGCGGCATTGCAGGATGTGGCAGGCAACGATGCGGCGGGGTTCGCCGCCTATGGTGTGGCGAACAATGTGGACGTGGCTGGCCCCACAGTGTTGTCGAGCAGCTTCAAGGACAACATGACTCTGGTGCTGACGTGTTCAGAAGATCTGTTGTCGACGGCGACAGCTGCGGCCAGCGCCTTCACGGTGCTCGTGGCCGACAAAGCCAATGCGGTCACTGCTGTGAAGGTCGTTGGCAAAACGCTGGAATTGAGCCTGACCTCCGCGGTCAACTCGGGGGATGTGACGACCTGGAGTTATGCCGCACCTGCGACGGACCGCAATGCGGGCAACGCAGCCGTGCAGGATGTGATCGGCAACGACATGGTCACGGTCAGCAACCAGCCGGTGGACACCACGCGTGCCACTCTGGTCAGTGCCAACACCGGCACTGCCGGCAATTTGCTCGTGCTCAATTTCAATGAAACCTTGCTCAGCACCAATTTGCCAGCGGGCACGGCATTTCAGGTGTTGGGTAGTCAGTCCGGTTTGCACACGGTCAGTGGTCTGAGTGTCAGTGGCAGCGTGGTCACATTGACCTTGAGTACAGCCCTGCTGCATGGTGAAACCGTCAGTCTGAGTTATGCAGCGCCCGCAGACAGCATCGCCAGCAGCAACACTGCATTGCAGGATTTGGCAGGCAACGATGTGCTCAGCCTGGGCACCCCCCAGCCTTTGTCTGTGGGTAACCAGGTGTCGGCGGCATTGCTGACCAAATCCTTGGCGATGAACGGCTCGGGGCAGCTCAACCAGTTGGTGCTTCAATTTGACGACACCCTGAGTGGCACGCCTGCAGCGTCATCGTTTACGGTGCTGGCCAGCGGGACAGCCCAAACGGTCAGTGCGGTACATGTCAACGGTAACACGGTCACGCTGGATCTGGCCACGCCCTTGGTCAGCGGCACCAGTGCTGTGCCCGTCACCGTCAGTTACACCGCCCCTGCTTCCGGTGCCTTGCAAGACAGTTTGGGGCATGCCGTGGCCAGTTTCAGTGCCGCGCCTGTGGCCAGTGTCCGTTGGGGCACTTCGGGTGCAGACACTCTCACCGGCACGGCCGTGGCGGATTATTTTGTGCTGTCACAAGGCACAGATGTGCTCACCGGCGCGGGTGGCAGTGATGTGTTTGCAGGGTCACCGAACACAAGCACATCGGTGTCCACCACAACGATCAAGGATTTTGGCCTCAAGGCGGGGACAGGCACCTGGCAAGGCAGTGCCGAAGCCGATATCCTCGATTTGAGTCATTTGCTCGTGGGGTATTCGTCGGCCACGCGCAGCCAGTTTTTGCAGGTCAGCCAGGACAGCGCCGGTAAATGGGTGCTGAACATTGACCACGATGGCGGTGCTTCGTTCAGCACCACCGAATCGCTGGTGTTTGACAACATCACAGTCAACAGCAGCAACAACCTCGTGGTCAACGGTGTAGCAACCAGCTACACCTTGTCCAATGTGCTGGACCAGTTGGTGGCGGATGCACAACTGAGACTGGTTTAACGGCAGGCATCAAAAACAGGCCCACGGGCCTGTTTTTGATGATCACGGCAAGTGCCCTGTCTCCACTCACGGAGCCGCCAGGGTCAGTCCATGTGATTTGAAAATTGCCAGCAATTCGCCGCTTTCCCGCAGGGTGGTCAGTGCATTGTCAAGTGCGGTTGCCAGTTCCTTGTTGTCGGCTTTGACGGCCAGTCCCAACGGCCAGCCGTTGGGCATCACGCCCGGTAAGGTCAGCGAAGACAGGGTCCATTTGCGGGTGTCCTTGCGTTCAAAAATCGCCGCTTCGGCTTGCGCACGGCTGACAAAGGCAGCGTCGTATTGGCCAGCCAGTACCTGGTGGGCCGCTTCGATGCCGTCCTTGAAAATCGACACTTGGTTGCGCAGCAGACCACCCTTGTAGCCCATCAGGGCGCTGGCCGCGCCACTGCCTTGTTCGACGGCGATCTTGTGTTCAACCAAGTCTTCGGGGTTGTAGACCGAGCTCAGGCGTTCAGGGTTGTGTAGCACCACCAGGTGTTCGCGCGCATAAGCCCCGAAGATGTGGGCCTGCTTGTTTTCATTCATCAGGTAACGGTCTACTGGCACATGCAGCATCACATCGGCCGGACCATAGCCGAGGTAATGCCCTTTCCACACCATGTTGCGCAGGTCATCGTTCATGTTTTCACCGGCATCAAACGGCAGCAGTGACAGTTTGAGCTCCAACCGCCTGGCCAGCGCCTGGGCCAGGCTGATGTCCAGACCCGTCATGTCCTGGCCTTTTCCGTCAGAGTACGGGGCGTTTTCCTTGTAAACCGCAACCTTTAACACACCACGTGCACGGATTTTTTCCATGGGCCCCGGCTCTTGTGCCCAGCCATTGGTGACGCAGAGCAGCGGCAACAAGGCCAGCAATTGGCGGCGGCGGGTCAGGTATGCAGAAGGCGCGGTGGGGTGTGTCAAGGCTGTCTCCGTCGGATCGGTGCGGGGTTCAAGGCTGGCGACGTGTTTCAAGGTATGTCTTGATGGACCAGATCGCCTCTTGCGTCAGGATACCTTCAAATGGCGGCATGTAAACCCGACCATCGCGGGTGCGACCCCGGCGAACGGTGGCCAGGAAGTACTCGTCCATTTCTTGATAGCAGGCCTGTTTTTTGGCGTCATCGCCCAGACCTGTGCAGTCACGGTCGAGCATGCGCAGATCGGGCGAAATGCCCCCGGAAATGGCCTCCAGGCCGTGGCAGCGTGCGCAGTTCTGGTTGTAGGCCGACGTGCCGATGCGCAAGGCCTCCTGGTGTGCAGGGCCGCTGGCAAACGGGTTCGCATCACGCCACTTGGGGCCCAACTGCGGCAAGGTGGAGGTGTCCACCGATTGGGGCACCACGTCCCCGTGGGCCCAGATGGCATTGCCACTGAACAGGGTCAGACCCAACACCAGGGTTTGCAGAAGTTGTTGAAGTGGGCGGGAAAAACGCATGGCAAAGGTCCTTGAGTAACGGTTGAGATCACAAAACAATCAAATTGGGTGGATGCAATTTCCAAGCCAGCTGGTGCGGTGTATGAGTGTTGCAAATTGGTACAGGCTGACTCGAGACTGACCGATTTCTCAAGGGTAAAAACGGATGGGCGGTGTTGCGTAACGGTGCAAAAATAAAATGATTCAAGTACAAAGATGGTCAATCCTGTGGACGCGATCAAAAACCCATTCACGGCAAACCGCGGGGCCGTTCAGGGTGCCTTTCAAGGGGCCATGTACAACAGCCCCGAGCAGGCTGCCATCATCGAATCATCGCGACAACGTTCCCGCGATTTCGGTTTGACCGCCTATGAGCAACCCGATTACAGCACCACCTCGCGTGGCCAGCTGCAAACGCTGCTTGAAGAAAACCGCTTGCTTTACCAGCATGCCGCGCCCGTCATGGAGACGCTTTATGAGCAGATTGCCAACACCCAGAGCATGATTTTGCTGACCGCTCGCAGTGGCATGGTGTTGCACTCACTCGGCGATCTCGACTTTCTCGAAAAAACAGCGCAAATCGCCCTCACACCCGGCATGGACTGGTCCGAGCAAAGCAAGGGCACCAACGCGATTGGCACGGCCTTGGCAGAAGGACAGCCGATGGTGGTGCATGGCGACCAGCATTACCTGCGCGCCCACCATTTTCTGACCTGTTCATGCACGCCCATCATCGACCCGCATGGCAAAGTGGTGGGGGCGCTGGATGTGACGGGTGACTACCGCAGTTACCACCAGCACACCATGGCCTTGGCCCGCATGTCGGCGCAGATGATCGAAAACCACATGTTTGCGGATGTGTTTCCCAAAGAAGTCCGGGTGCATTTCCACACCCGTTCCGAATTCTTGGGCACCATGGTCGAAGGCATTGTGGTGTTCACCTCGGATGGCCGCTTTCTGGCGGCCAACCGCAGCGCCCAGTTCCAGTTCGGAATGAGCATCAATGCTTTGCAAGCGCACACATTTTCGTCACTGTTCAATGTCTCGATGCCCCAGTTTCAAGACCGCTTGCGCAGTGCCGCAGGACAGCCTGTGGTGCTGTGCCTGCACAACGGGGTGACGGTCTGCTGCAAGTCTGACGCGCCTTTGCTGCCGGGGTTGATGCAAGGTTTCAAGGCACTGCACCAGGCGTCATCGCCAGCACAGGTCTCGGATGTGCCGCCGTCTGCTGAAAAGAACACGATGTCGGGCCTCAAGTACCTGGACACTGGCGACCCCCAGGTGGCCACGGTTATTCATAAGCTGCGCATGGTGCAAGGGCGCGATATTCCAGTGATGATTCTGGGTGAGACCGGCACGGGCAAGGATTTGCTAGCGCAGGCCATTCACCATGATTCCAACCGATCGCATCAGAACTTTGTGTCGGTCAACTGTGCCTCCATTCCCGAAAACCTGATCGAAGCCGAGCTCTTCGGTTATGAGGAGGGGGCGTTCACCGGGGCCAAGCGCAAGGGCTCCATCGGCAAGATCCAGCAAGCCCATGGTGGCACCTTGTTCCTCGATGAAATCGGGGACATGCCGTTGCATTTGCAAGCACGTTTGTTGAGAGTGCTGCAAGAGCGCAAGGTCAACCCGCTGGGCGCGGGCAAGGAAGTCTCGGTCGATTTGGCGGTGGTGTGTGCCACCAACAAGGACCTCAAGAAAATGATCGCCAGCGGCACTTTCCGCGAGGATCTGTATTACCGGCTCAACGGTCTGGTGGTGAAGTTACCCGCCTTGCGTGACCGTCAGGATCTGGAGATCGTGATCCGCAAAATCCTGGGCAGCGTCAACACCGGGCCCCAGTCAGTGGGCATTTCGCCTCAGGTCATGGCCTTGTTCAGGGCCTATGCCTGGCCCGGTAATTTCAGGCAACTCTTCAATCTGCTGCGCACCACGGTGGTCATGGCCGGTCAGGAGTCCCACATTCAGATGCATCATCTGCCCGATGACTTTCTGGACGAGGTGCAGGGGCTGCAGTTGCTGCCCGCGCAAAGCCCCACGTTTTTGCCATTGGACGAAGTGGCCCCGGTGCAATTGCCACCCACAGCGCAGTGGGTGGTGCCCGTGGCGCCGCAGGCACTGGAGAACGTGACTCTCGATGCCATGGCCCAGGCATTGCGCAGTTTCAAAGGCAACATCTCGTTGGCAGCCAAGGCGCTGGGGGTGTCGCGCAACACCATCTACCGCAAGAAAGCCCAATTGCCCAGCGATATCTGGGGTTGAGGCCGCCCTGGGTTGACCCCTGAGCGCCGTAGCGCTCGGGCGGCCAGCCGTTTGTCAGGTCTTATTTGGGTGAACTCATGATCCAGCGTGCCAGAGTCAAGGCATCGTCTGGGCTGACACCGCCATTGGCGGGCATGGGAATGCGGCCCCATTTGCCTTGTGAACCGTTGCGGATGGACTGGGCCAGCGATGTCGCCGCGTCCTTGTCGGTGCTGTATTTGGCGGCGATCTTGGAATAAGCCGGGCCGACAATCTTTTCGTCCAGTGCGTGGCAGCTCAGACAGCCGCTGTTTTTGGCCAGCGTCAGGGCATCGGCTGCTTCCTTGGCGGTCAAGGTTGGGTTGGCGTGCGCAGCACCGGCCAGGGCACACAGGGACAGAAGAAGGAAAAAGTGTTTCATGGCAAAGCAAAAAAGAAGAAGGGGCGGGGCGGTTCATCACCGGGCCACGCCCCTTCGGATCGTTCAACTCAAGCGGCGCTTATTTGGACAGTTTGAAAGTCCAGACCGAGCCACCTTGTTCGAGGAAGTTGACCTTTTTAGCGACTTCACCACCCCACAGAGGCACCGCACCACCCCAGCCGGAGACCACGCTCACGTACTGGTCAGCACCATCGTTCCATGTGATGGGAGGTGCCACCACACCGGAGCCGGTCTGGAACTGCCACAGCACCTTGCCGGTTTTGGCATCGGCAGCTTTGAGGTAGCCTTCAGGCGTGCCCCAGAACACGAGATCGCCCGCCGTGGTCAGGACACCACCCCACAAAGGCGCGTTGTTCTTGACTTCCCAGGCCACTTTGCCGGTTTTGGGGTCGATCGCACGGAGTGAACCAATGTGGTCGTCAAACAAAGGTTTGATGGTGAAGCCCGCGCCCAGATAAGCCGCGCCTTTTTTGTAGCTGATTGGCTCGTTCCAGATTTCCATGCCCCATTCGTTGGTGGGCACATAGAACAGGTTGGTCTTTGGGCTGTAGGCCATGGGCATCTGGTTCTTGCCGCCCAGGAAGCCGGGGGCCGAGAACACCGAAGCGCCTTTTTTGCCATCGCTACCGGCGGTGGGGTCGCCAGGGCGGTTGGCCGGATCAAAGACGGGACGGCCGGTGTTCAGATCCACACTCTTGGCCCAGGTGATTTTCTTCACGAAGGGGAAGGCGTTGACCAGTTTGCCGGTGGTGGCGTCGTTCACATAGAAGAAGCCGTTGCGGTCGGCCTTGCCGCCCATGCGTTTGCCGTCCATGTCAAAGGTGACGAATTCGTTCACACCGTCATAGTCCCAACCGTCGTTGGGCGTGCCCTGATAGTGCCAGACGATCTTGCCGGTCTTGACATCAATGGCCACGGTGGAAGCGGAGTACAGGTTGTCGCCTTTGCGGACGTGGCTGTTCCAGGGACCGGGGTTGCCGGTGCCGAAATAGGCCAAGCCAGTCTTGGCGTCATAGGTGCCGCCCAGCCAGGTGGCTGCGCCACCGGTCTTCCAAGTTTCGCCAGGCCAGGTGGCGTTGGTGGTGCCGGAGATGCCGTTTTCCTTGCCATCCTTGTAGCCCATGTGGCCTTCGACCACCGGACGTGTCCAGACCATCTTGCCGGTCTTGGGATCGCGTGCTTCGACACGGCCCACCACACCGAATTCACCACCAGACACGCCGGTCAGCAGCAAGCCGTCAGCGATCAAGGGGGCGGCGGTGTAGCTGTAGCCAGCGGTGTAGTCGTCGATCTTTTCACGCCACACCACTTTGCCGGTGTTCTGGTCCAGCGCCACCAGTTGGGCATCCAGTGTGCCGAAGATCACCAGGTTGTCGTACAGGGCGGCACCCCGGTTGACCACGTCACAGCAGGGCATGATGCCTTCGGGCAGGCGGTGTTCATATTTCCAGAGTTTTTCACCGGTCTTCACGTCCACAGCGAAGATGCGTGAGTAAGAAGCCGTGACAAACATCTTGCCTTTGTAGACCAGTGGCTGAGATTCCTGACCGCGTTGTTTTTCACCGCCGAAAGACATGGACCACACCGGGGTCAGCTTGCTGACGTTCTTGGTGTTGATGGTGGCGAGGGGCGAGAAACGCTGGCCCTGGGTGCCGATACCCCAGCTCAACACCGACTCGGTATCGGTGGCGTCTTTGGCGATCATGGCATCAGTGACTTGCGCTGATGCAGGGGCCGACAGTTGGGCAGTGGCCATCATGACCAGCAGGCTCAGAAGTTTTCTTTTCACGGTGTCTCTCCGGTTTGTGATTTTGTTAAAAAACTGGCAGATCTCTGTCAGCTCAACGGAACGCGGACGGTGATGCGGCCTGGGCCCATGCTGTCCGTTTCAAAACCTCAGCAATACCCGTGCCAGAAGTTCTTTTGGCGGCTGATCATGCCGTTCAGTGGGAAAATTTCCTGTGAAGCCTAAAACCAGGCGGGTCAAACTGGGTGTTTGTGTCACTGCCGACCAAGCCAGGTTGTCACATTGTTCTGTTTTGGTACAGCACGGGTGTTGCACGCTGCGGCTGTCACACCAGAGTGTGCCGCAGGCCTCGACTGGACTGCAACTGCCCCGTCTTGCGAATGACCAAAGCGTCGGCTTGCCAAGCCTGTGCGACCGTCAATGCGCGTGCATGGCCGGCCACAAACAACACCTTGGTCAAGGCATCGGCCAGGGTGCAATCGGCGGCGACCACGGTCACGCTGGCCAGGTCGGGCGGAGAACACCCGGTGTGAGGGTTGAATATGTGGTGGTGTCTGCGGTCGGTGGTGAATGCGCATTGGTTGTCGGCCGATGTGGCCACACATTGGCCTTGCATCGCCAATCGGGTCACCAGCTGGTCATTTGCACGCGGGTCGGCCACGCCCAGTACCCAGTCGCGTTGTGCTGGCGATTGCCCCAGCGATGACCATTCGCCCGTGTTGATTAGTGCATGTGCAATGCCATGTGCCTGCAAGGTTTCGCGCACACGGTCGGCGGCATGGCCTTGGGCAATGCCATTGAGCGTGATGCCCATGCCGGGCCGGTCAAAAGCAATGCGTTCGGGTGTGACGCGCAGGTGTTGCCAGCCCACCCGCAGGCGGGTGGTTTGCACTTGCGCCCGGGTGGGCACGCGGCCATGTTGCTGGGCCTGCGCATACAGCTGCCACAGCGGCTGTACCGTGATGTCAAAAGCGCCCCGGCTGTGCTGGGCGATGTGCTGGCTGCGTTGCAGCAGCCGCAGCAGATCGGGGTCTGGCTGGCGCAGCTCCCCGTCGCGGTTGAGTCGGCGAATGGCACTGTCCGGACGGAACAGGCTCATCTGGTCTTCAATGCGTTCGACGACTTGGCGTGCCGCCGCCAGCGCCTGGTCGAGCACCGCCGCTTGCGTGTGTGCGGCGCGGATGCTCATCAGCGTGCCCAATCCGGTGAATGTGATTTCGCGCCAAAGGACGGGTGTGACAGGGTTTGCCGTGGCGGCAAAAACCGGGCGGCTGGTCAGGCAAGCCAGGCCCCATGCCGACTGGATGATGGCGCGGCGTTTCATGACAGGCTCTCCGAGTTCGGGGTGACAGGCACCGCCACGATGGGGATCACGCCACCGATGCGGCTCAATTTGGCTTGCTGCATGAGTGGCACACACAGCGCATCGCTTTCATAAATCACGACGCAGTCCAGGCACTGGAAGCACTCGTCGTAATCCACCGCGCCTTGCGGTGTGATGGCCTGATAGGCACAGTCATTGCGGCAGCGCTGGCATGGCTGGCCACATTCGCTGCGCCGGGCAATCCAGTCCCAGCGACGCAGACGCCCCAGTAAGCCCATGCCGGCACCCAGTGGACACAGATAACGGCAATAGCCTTTGTAAAAAAATGCGCTGAGCAGCACCAGGCTGACCGCCCAGAGCACAAACGGCCAGGCCCGTACAAAGTTCAGCGTGATGCTGGTTTTGAAGGGTTCCACCTCGACCAGTGCGTCGGTCAGGCCCACCGAGAAACAGGCACTCAGAAAGATGAGGGCCAGCACCCCGTATTTGACCTGCTTCAGGCGCTGGTCCCAGCGCGCGGGTACGCGCCGCCACTTCAAGCCCAAGCGGCGTGTGAGCTGGCTGATCAGATCTTGCAAGGCCCCGAAGGGGCATAGCCATCCGCAAAACGTGCCGCGTCCCCACACCAAGAAGGTGACGGCCACAAACGCCCACAGCAGCACCGTCATGGGGTCATAGAGGAAAAACGCCAGACTGCGCCCGGCCAGCACCGACTGGATCACCGCCGTCAGGTTGACGATCGACAACTGCCCTTGTGCGTACCAGCCGATGAAGACCAGTGTGAACAGCAGGTAGGCATTGCGAAACAGTGTCACGCGCTGGGCAGAGCGGATCAGCCAAGGTGGGTTGCGCAGGGCCCATACCAGCACCCCCAGACCCAGGGCCAGCACCAGCAGTTCGGACCAGCGCTCAGCCCAGCTGGTGCGCCAGGTCTTCTGGTCCGAGCTGGCTGCTGCAAAGTAGTCGTCCGGCAAGCTGGCGCTGAACGGGAAGGTCTTGTGCACCACTTCGGCGTACATCATGCCTTTGCTGCGGTTGACGTGCAGCTCGAAGTCCAGCGGCTGGCCCGGGTCAAGCCCGGCCGGGGCGATCACACGGAACACCCGCCAGGACGCGCTTTGCAGGCCTGCAGGGATCAGCAGCGGTCCATCCAGATCCATGTCACGCATCTCGATGGGCAGCTTGTTTTGATTCAGAGTGATCCGGTCGGGCACCGTACCGCGCACAAAGTCTTCACTCACCAGCGGGTAGCGCCCCGCACTGACCAGCAACAAGGCATGGTCACCGGGCTCCAGCCGCTGTTGCAAATACGCCCAACGTTCGGGGCTGAGCAGGTTGCGGCCCACCGCAGGCACGCTCAGGTGCGCGAAGTACAGCTCGGTGAAAGCTTCTCCCGGGGCTTTTTCACTCTCGGCATCCAGCCCCTCACCGGCGGTGCCGGCAAAAGCTTTGTCGATGTCGCGGTTTTTGAAGATGAATTTTTGTACCAGCCCCTCACGCGCCAGCGCGTTCCAGTCCATGGGCTTGAATACCTCGGGCCGGATTTTGGCGATCAAATCGGGGTCACGTCCCTCGCTGTAGCCCATCTTGGCGCGCGCCACCTTGAGCGAAGCGGCCAGCAGGCTCTGGTTGAGGATGCGCACAGAAGCCGTGGCCTTGGACACGCCGTCGATGTAGACATTGGCACTGCCGGTCTTGTTGGTGCTGTTGTTTTGTCCGGTGCTGATCTTGATGCTTTGCTTGAGCGACAGCCCTTTGTACTGCGCCACAAAATCCATCAGTGGCGCAGGGCCCAGACCGTCCAGAAACACCGGCTCGTGGTGCGAGATCACACGCACATCCATGAACTGCCCCTGCGTGTTCAGGGCCACCAGCAAATTGAACGGGGTGCCTGAAAACCCCGGAATGGGGGACAGGTCGATCGACTCGTAGGCATAAGCCATCACACGGGTCGAGGTCAGGTCTTGCTGGAGGATGGGCCAGACTGGCAGGTCACGGTCTTTTTCGCCCACGATCAGGGGGGGCGGAAAAGCCTGCGCCATCGTCTCGTGTGTCATGACCCCGGCATCGGCGGGCAGGGCACCGGCCCACAAACCGATGACCACAGCCCAGACCCGCAACAGACTTTGGATCGGTGCCAGACGCATAAAACTCCCAAGAACTTGAAAACAGGGGCACAGTCACTGGACAGGCCGGCTTGTTCCACTGTGGAACAGCCATCGGTCAATCAAGCAAAACCAGTGCCTGAGAGCGCCATTTCGCTAGGGGATTTCCCTCTCTGAGGTATGTCGTCTGTGGCCCGTCTTTTGCTTTACAGTGACCTGCAACAGCCCATGAGACACAGCATGCTTGAACGTCCCCCATTTCGAAATTCTTCTCACCTGATTTGTACCCAGGTCCTCCAGGTTGGGGCCAGCCTTTGTGTGGGTGTTTTGCCCGCTGCCGTGGTGCAGGCCCAGTCTGCCACGCCAGAGGTGCTGGTGCAAAGCGGACGCGTTGAGCAAAAACAGTTGGATGCACCCGCTTCGATTTATGCGATCGACAGTGACACCGTGCGCCATTCCGGCGCACAGGTCAACATCACCGATGTGCTCAACCAGGTGCCGGGCGTGGTGGCGCTTAACCGCAACAACTACGCCCAGGACGTGCAAGTGTCCATTCGTGGTTTTGGTTCCAGGGCAGCGTTTGGCCTGCGCGGCATCCGCCTGATCACCGACGGGATTCCCGCGTCCATGCCCGATGGCCAGGGCCAGGCCTCGACAGTGAGCATGACATCGGCCGCCCGCATGGAAGTGCTGACTGGCCCGCTGGCGCTGATGTATGGCAATGCCTCTGGTGGTGTGATCCAGACCTTCACTCGCGAAGCCGGCCCCTTGCCCGAATTGCAGGCGCAGCTGTACACCGGCTCGTTCGGTCTGTCACGTACCGACTGGCAGTTCAGTCAGCGCACTGGCCATGTGGGCCTGGTGGCGGACTACAGCACTTTTGGCATCGATGGATACCGAGACCACAGCGCCGCCAAAAGGACCCAATTCAATGGCGTGGTCACGGTGGACACCAGTCCCGACACGCGGCTCAAGGTCATCGCCAACTTGTTTGACATGCCCAAGAGCCAGGACCCTTTGGGGTTGGCGCTGGCCGATCTCAAAAGTCCAGCCGCTGTGGTGGCCACGGCGCTCAGCGCCAACACCCGAAAGGCCGTCAAGCAAGAGCAACTGGGTGCGGTCATTGAACATGCCATCGACGGCGATCTGCGCTTGCAGGGTCGAGTGTATGGCGGCAACCGCAGCAACTTGCAGTACCAGGCGACATTCCCCACAGGGTGGACGGGTCTGGAACGCCGCTTTGAAGGCTTGGGGCTGCAACTCAACGGCAAAAGCCGACTGGGTGATGGCCAGCGCGTGACTTGGGCCGCCGGGTTTGACTACGACCATGCTCAAGAGCAGCGTCAGGCTGGCTTGACCACCAATGGTGAGAAAGACGGGGCCATCAACCGCAACGAATTGAACCAGGCGACCAACAGCGATTTTTTTGCCCAGGCCAATTGGGCGTTGGGTGAGCGGCTGACCCTCACCGCAGGCGTTCGCCAAAGCCACGTCACGCTGGAAAGCCGTGACGATTTTCCTGCCACGGTCAAAGACCCGGATGGTTCAGGCAGGGTGGTCTACAAAGCCACCAGCCCCGTGTTGGGCCTGACCTGGCATGCCCAGGAGCACCTCAACCTGTATGTCAATCAAGGAAAGGGCTTTGAAACCCCCACTTTGTCCGAAGTGGCCTACAAGCTGGGCAGCAGCACCAACACCATTGACCCGTCTTTCAACAAGGCGTTGGCCGCATCGGGCAGCCATCACCTGGAGCTGGGCACCAAGTGGCTGCCTTCGTCCTCGATGCGTGTGGATGCCGCCTGGTTCCACATCCGCACGGACCATGAAATCGTCACGGCTTTGTCCAGCGGCGGCAAGGCCGCTTTTGCCAATGCCTCGGAAACCTTGCGTGAAGGCTTAGAGCTGGCCGTGCGCAATCAATGGGGCGCCCACTGGCGCAGCCAGTTGTCGGCCACAGCGATGCATGCCACTTACCAGCAGGCATTCACCAGCATCTCCGTCAAGAACGGGGTCGCCACCTCAACGGTCATTCCTGCGGGCAACAGCCTGCCGGGCATCCCCAACCAGCAGTTGTTTGCTTCTTTGCAATGGTCGGCCAAAGGCTTCAGTGCGGCGGGCCAAAAGCCCGCCATGGGCACCGAAGCAGGCATCGACTGGATCCGCCGCTCCAGAATGTGGGCCAGCGACACCAATGCGGCGGCCGACGGCCTGGCCCCGGGCTACAGCATCCTGAACGCTCGGGTGCGCCAGCGCTATCAGGTGGGCTCCGCTCGCGTCGAAGCCTTTGTGGGGGTGGACAATTTGACCAACCAGACCACGGTCAGCTCGGTCATCGTCAACCAGGCCAACAAGCAATATTTCGAGCCCGGCCTGCCGCGCAACTGGCTCTTGGGCCTGCAAGCCCAAATCCCTTTGTGACCCGCTTTCACAACCCCACCGTTTGAATTGAAACCATGACCTTGCAACACCTGATCGCCTTGCTTTGTCTGGCTGGCAGTTGCCAGCAAGCGGCCCATGCCGCTGACCAGATTTTTGTCACCAACGAAGGCAGTGGGGATGTGTCGGTCATCGATGTGCGCACCGATCAGGTGGTGGCCACCATTGTTACCGGGGGCAAGCCCCGTGGCCTGGCCACCTGTGCCAACGACCCGCATTTGTATGTGAGCAACCAGCACCAGTCGCAATTGCAGGCCATCGACACCCGCACCCAGAAGGTCGACAAGACCCTGACCTTGGGCGACTCGCCTGAGGCGGTGAATTGTTCGCCCGACGGCCAGTGGCTGGCCATTGCCAACGAAGACAGCAACAGCGTGAGCCTGGTGTCCACCCGAAGCTTCCTGGTCGAATTCAACATCCCGGTCAAAGGCAAAAACCCCGAGCATGCGGTGTTCAGCCCCGATGGCAAGTTGTTGTTGGTGTCTGCTGAAGATGCGGATCAAGTGGATGTGGTCGATCTGGCCTCCCGCCGACAGACCGGTTCGGTGCGCGTGGGGCAGCGGCCCCGGGGCATCACCTTCAGTCCCGATGGTCGCACCGCTTATGTGGCGGCCGAGATGGACAACCTGCTGGTGGCCATCGACATGCAAACCCTCAGTGTCAAAGGCCGTTTGAACGTGGGTGTGCGCACCAATGGGCTGGGCATTCACCCAAGCGGACGCTGGCTGTTTGCCAGCAATGGCGGTGACGCCAATGTGGCCGTGGTGGACACGCAGACGTTCACCGTGGTGGCCAAAGCTGCGGTGGGTCAGCGCCCCTGGAACATGGCGATCAGCCGTGACGGCAAAAAGCTCTATGTGGCGGCCGGCCGAAGTGGTGCGGTGGGGGTGGTCGATGCCAACACCTTCCAGTCGCTCACCAGTATTCCTGTGGGCAAACTGCCCTGGGGCACCGCAGCCCAGTGACGGGCCATCACCGCTTCACCGGATTTTTCGCGCATGAACGACACACTTGAACCAACGACCGCCCTTGAAGAGGCGAGCCGTCCTCACTACCACCGTGTGGCCATCGCCTTGCACTGGTTGCTGGCGATCGCCCTGATTTACCAGCTGGGCCTGGGTATCTGGATGGATGGTGTACCCAAGTCACCTCCGGGCCTGCGTGCTGAATGGTTCAACTGGCACAAATCGGTGGGCATGTTGCTGGGGCTGCTGATCGTGCTGCGCGCTTTGTGGCGGCTCACCCATGTCCGTCCGGCCTGGCCAGAGGCCATGCCACGTTGGCAACAGCGTGCGGCGGGCGTTTCGCACGCGCTCTTGTATGCCTGCATGGTTGTCATGCCCTTGAGCGGTTTTTTGGGGTCAAGCTTCACCAAATACCCGATCAAGTTTTTTGGCACACCGCTGCCCCGTTTGTGGGAAGCTGATCCGGATCTCAAGACCTTGTTGAGTGCGGTGCACACTGGCGCGTCTTATGTGTTCATGGCGTTGATCGCCTTGCATGTGGTTGCAGCTCTGGGGCACGCGTTGCGCCGTGACGGCGTGTTCTCACGCATGTGGCCGGCGTCGCAGGCCCCTGTGGCGGCCGATACTTTGCCCTGAGGTGTCCGCTTGCATGCGTTTGCCCGTGATCTGACGGGGTCACGTTCCTGGCGTGATGCCGTTGGTGTGCTGCTGGGGGTGCTGGCATTTGCCGTGCTGTCGTCGCGGCTGGAACTGTCCGAGCTGCTGATGCCCTGGCTGCGCCAACACGAAGCCCTGCAGCTGGATGAGTTGCCACTCACCTTGCTGTTTTGGTCACTCGGGCTGGTCTGGTTTGCCTGGCGGCGTGTGCGCGATGTGCAGGCCGAGCTGGCCGAGCGCAAAGCTGCTGAGCACCGTGTCTCGGAGCTGTTGGCCCACAACCGTGACCTGACCCGACGCCTGTTCACCGCGCAAGAAGACGAACGCCGCTTGCTGGCCCGCGATCTGCACGACGAAGTGAGCCAGGCCTGTACCGCTTTGCGCATTGAAGCGGCTTATGTGGCCAAGGCGGCCCATGCCCAGCCTGAGCAAGTGGTCAGTGCTGCAGCGCGAATTGACGCTGCAGCGCAGCGCATGCACAGCCTGGCGCGTGACATGCTGCACCGTTTGCGTCCGGCACACCTGGACAGCCTGGGCCTGGGCCCGGCCTTGCGTGAGTTGTGCCGTGCATGGCAGGCGCAATGTGGCGTGAGCTGTACGTTGGCGGCGAACGACTGGCCCGAGGTGCTGGACGACTACAGCAGCACCAGCCTGTACCGCATCACCCAGGAAGCCCTGACCAACGTGGCTCGGCATGCCGCAGCCTCCCGGGTGCAGGTGACGGTGACGGTGCAGGGCGACCAATTGGTGCTGTGTATCGAAGACAACGGCTGTGGCCTGCCACAGGGCCTTGCGGCCCACAAGGTGGGCGACAAGGGGCTGGGCTGCGTGGGCATGCGCGAACGCATGGCCAGCTTGCATGGCACCATCGCCTGGCAAGACGCCGGACCGGGTGTGCGCGTGGTGGCCACCTTGCCCCTGAAGCCGGAGGTCGCGTCGTGATCCGGGTGTTGCTTGTGGACGACCACCCTGTGGTGCGTGAAGGTTACTCACGCCTGCTCGAACAAGACGGTGGTATCGAGGTGGTGGCGCAGGCTGCATCGGTTCAGGAGGGCTATGCCGCCTTTGTGGCGCACCAGCCTGACGTCACGGTGTCCGATGTGGCCATGCCTGGCAGCGGTGGGCTGGAGTTGTTGCGCAAACTCCGCCAGCGTGACCCGACGGCCAAGGTCATTTTGTGCAGCATGTACGACAGCGTCACCCTGGTGCGCAGCGCCCTTGACGGCGGGGCCATGGGGTTTGTGACCAAAAACGCACCGCCCGACAACCTGGTGCAAGCCGTGCGCCAGGTGTTTGCTGGTGCGTGTTATCTGAGCGAAGATTTGGGGGCGGTGCTGGGGAGTGACCCTGCGGTCGATGAAGCTGAACGGGTGGCTGCCTTGAGCCTGCGAGAGGTTGAAATCTGGCGTTTGCTGGCGCTGGGCCACACCCCGGCTGAATGCGCTCAGTCGCTGAATCTGAGCCTCAAAACCGTGGCCAACAACCAGACCCTGATTCGCGAAAAGCTTGGGGTCAGCACCTCGGCGGCGTTGGTCCATTTGGCTCAGCGCCACCGCATCATCGACCGAGCTGTCAGTTAAAGCGCTGGCGCAGGCTCAGCCAGACGGTGCGTGGTGCGCCCGGGGCCACAAACATCGAGTTTTGCCGCGGGTATTGCGTGCCCACTTTGGCATAAGGACGGGCCACAAACTGCTGGCCATCGGCGCTGAATGCGGTGGCACCCAGTTGCGCAGCCGTTGCGTAACCGGTATTGAACAGGTTGGCGATGTTCAGGTTCCAGGTGGTGTCGGCATGGGGCTGGTAACGCGCATCCAGGTTGAACACCGCATAGCCTGCCGTGCGGCCCGAGCCCAGATAGTTCAGGCCATCGGGCTGGTGCTGGTTGTTTTCATTGCCCCGGGCGAACATGCCGCTGGTGGCCACCATGCTGGTGCCTACACGCCAGGCGGCATTCAACTGGTAGTCGGCATTCAACTTGAGGATGTGTCGGGGGATCAGCGGGATCGCGTTGCCCGGGCGCACCGTGATGTTGCCGTCCAGCCCCGGCGCACTGGCGTCGCTGCTGCTGTTGGCCGAGCCGCCCAGGGTTTCGGGGCTTTGGTAAGTCGCTTGCAGCCAGGTGTAGTGAGCACCGAACGACCCGTCGCGGTGGCGGCTTTGCACGCCCAGCTCCAGGCCTTGCCGCCGGGTTTGGCCAAAGTTGCGGAAGTAGCCAAAACCGTTTTGCGTGTCCGAAGCCACAAACAGGATGTCGTCCGTGCTGTCGGCGCGGAACACGCCAGCCGTCCACTGGGTCTGGGGCGACACTTTGGCGCGCCAACCAGCTTCAAAGGTTTTGGTCACCACTTGTTTGAGCGGCGGGTCACCGGCCATGGCATTGGGCAGTTTGCAGGGGCTTGCCGGATCGGCACATCCCAATTCGGTCGAGGTGGGGGTGCGGCTGCCCTCGTTGTAGCCTGCATAGGCACTCACATCGGGGTTGACGGAAAAAGCCAGGCCCAGTGCCGGGTTCAGCCGACTGAACACCTGGTTGCCATCCAGCGAGCCAGTGTCGCCGCCGGGGCGGATCTGGTCCATGTTTTGAATGTGCGTGTGGTTGTAGCGGGCCGACAGCGTCAGGTGAAGACGCTTGTTGAGTGACAGGGTGTCGGTGGCGAACAGGCTCCAGGTGGTGGCCCGGCCGCGCAGGTCCACCCGGTTGTCAAAGGGCTCACCGTCCACACTGCCACCCGTCACCCCATCGCCATAAGCCTTCACGCCGGTCACGCTGCGGTCGGGGTTGATGTAGCCCAGCTCACCCAATTGGGTAAACCGTGTGCGGTTGTTGTCATAAGCCAGCCCACCGGTCAGCTGGTTGCGTTGTCCGGCCAGGGGGGCCAGCCAGGTCCATTGCCCCGAAACGCCATGGTTGCTCTGGTCGGTGTGGGTGCGGGTGATCAAGCCGGTGCATTTTTCGGCAGGCTCATCGCCTTGCAGGGCTTGTGCAATGCAGCGCCACATGGGAAAGGGGGTGTTGCTGGCGTTGGCTCCGCTGGTGCTGGTGGGGTAGTTCGTGTAGCCCGCTTGTTGCAAGGCTGTGCGGTCGGCGCTGCTCAATTGATAAACCGCCTGATCGAGGGCTCCTTCGTTTACATCCCCGTTGAGCGTGCGGGTGCGCAGATTGCGGGCATAGGCGTTGCCTGAAAAAATGAGTTCATCGTTCAGGGCGTGCTTGACTGTCAGGTTGAGCTGTGTGGCCCGGTTGTGCGTCTGGTCAGGCCGGGTGTAAACGCTGTGGAGATCTGCGGCCAGCATGCGAAATTCCTGCATGCCATTGCCCGTGAGCGTGTTGTCGGCGTGTGAGACAGACAACGCCACATCGGTGTCGCCATCCTTGTAGCCCAACTTGCCAAACAACTGACGCACTTGCGAGGGGGATGCATCGCGCCAGCCGGTCTCGTTGTAGGCGTTGCCTGTGACGAACCAGTGCAGGCCCTGTGCGGTGCGTCCGCCGTGCTCGAACTCGGCCGAGCGGCGACCGTATTGGCCCAGAGTGGTGGTGACCGAGGTGCCCGCGTGCGTGAGCCCCGATTTGGTCTGCACCGACAAAGCCCCGCCCAGGGTGTTCAGGCCAAACAACGGGTTGGAGCCAGGCATCAGCGTGATGCTGCCGATGGCGCTGCGGGGCACCAGGTCCCAGCTGACCACATCGCCAAAAGGCTGGTTCACCCGCACACCGTCTACATAGACCGACAAGCCTTGGGGGGTTCCCAGCAAGGGCGATGCGGTGAAGCCCCGAAAGCTCACGTCCATCTGAAACGGATTGCCCTGCACCGCATTGACATGCACGCCCCCCAGGCGCTGGTTCATGAAACTTGCCAGGTCGGCGGCCTGGCTGGCGTCAAGGTCTGCGGCAGTGGCGGTTTGCACGGCCGCGGCGATTTCGGACAGGGGCTGATCCACCCCGGGCACCGGCAAGGTGGCGATCACGGTGATGGTTTGCGGTGCCTCGGGGCTGTGGATGGCTGTGTTTTGAGCCAAGGCGGCCTGGCCAGCGCCCCAGGTCCACAGGGCCAGAGTCATCCACGAAACTTGAACATTGCACACCGTTTGTCTCCGTCATCTACGCGGGGGCGGCCAAGCTGATCGGAAGGCCGCAGTTGATGAAGTGACTTTAGGGGCCGACCGGTGTCTGTGACAGGGAAAAAATCCCGTCATGCAGCCGCACGGGCGCAGCAGGTGAGCGGTGTTGTTTTTCAGGCAAAGCTCAGCCAGCCTTGTGCCAGGCCGTGGCGCACCAGCCAGACGGCGGTGGCCAACCAGATCAGCACAAAGCAGACGGCGGCCACGCGGCTGCGCGGGCGGGCCAGCACGGCTGCAGCGCGGGTGCGCGCTTCGGTCAGCACCTCGGTCGGCAACAGCCGGATCACGGCCAACAAGCCGAGCGGCACGATCACCAAATCGTCCAGATACCCCAGCACCGGGATGAAGTCCGGGATCAGATCGATCGGGCTGAGGGCATAAGCGGCCACCAGCAGGGCCAGCACCCGCGCCAGCAGGGGTGTGCGCGGATCACGGGCCGCGAAATAGACCGCCACCACGTCTTGCTTGATCTGGCGTGCCCAGGATTTGGCGGACTTCAAAAGGGCATTCATAAGCAGTGTGTGATGCGGGCAAAATAAGATGGCACACATCGTACCGCCACCGGAAAAGCCCCATGACGCCTGAAAAACAGCTCGACAAGCCCGAGTTCAAAGACGAACACCTGTGGGCCAAGCTCAAGGGTTTTGCCCTGAGCGCGGGCAAGGACGTGGTCGAAAAAGCCCTGTGCCTCTATTACGCCGCACAACAACCCGACACCCCGCTGTGGGCCAAAACGGTGATCTATGGCGCATTGACCTATTTCATCTCACCGGTGGATGCCGTGCCCGACATCACCCCGGTGCTGGGCTATTCCGATGACCTGGGCGTGCTGGTCTCGGCGGTGCTCACGGTGGCCATGTACGTGACCGATGACGTGAAACAGCAAGCCCAGGGCAAATTGCAGACCTGGTTTGGCTGAACCTTCAGCCCTGGCCCGGCTGGTGCGCCGCCCGGTGCAAGTGGGCGATGAAATGGCGGATGGCCGGGGACACGACGGAGCCGCTGCGGATGATGGTGCCCACCGTGAGGGGCAAGCCGGGCTCTTCGAGTGGCACTTCCACAATGTCTTGACCTGCCAGTGGCTGGTGCACGATCTGTTGGGGCATGAGGCCCAGCAGGTCGCCTGAGCCGATCAGCGCCAACAAGGCCAGGGTGGAGTTGACCATGGCACCCACCGGCGGCGCGGGCAGGCCGTGGGCTTCAAACAAGCGGCTGGCATAACCGGTTTGTGCCGAGGTGCCGGTGTAGACCCATGAGGCCTCGCCCAGCTCGGCCAGCCGCCGTGCCCGCGCATGCCGACTGCCTCGCCGGGCGACCACCACCATGGTGGTGTCCATCAGCTGTTCGGTGATGAATTCGCCGCTGGGCAGACCGTCGGGGATGCCGCCTACCACCAGGTCCACCTGGCCGTTGCGCAGTTTTTGAAGTTGTTCCACAAAAAGCTCTTCGCTCACGCGCAGCCGGATGTCCGGGTAGGCGCGGCTGAAGGTGCGCAGCGTTTCGGGGATCAGCAGCATCATGGCCACGGGCACGGCAGCCACATTGAGTTCGCCGCTCATCTGCCCGCCCAGCTGCTGAATTTGGTCGGTGGCGCTGGCCAGCTCGCGTGCCACTTTGACCGCATGCTCAAACAGCACCTGCCCCTGCGGCGTGGGGCGCACGCCTTGTGAGTGGCGATCCAGCAGCGGTGCGGTCAGCTCAATTTCGAGTTCACGCACCAGCTTGGTCAGGGCCGGTTGTGACACCCCGATGCGGCGGGCGGCAGCGCGCAGGCTGCCTTCTTCGACGGCGGCCACCAGGGCTTGCAGGGCGTTGAGTTTCATGGCGCGATGGCGTTGCTGTGATAACCCTATGTTATCGCGGTGTCCATCGTGGCATCTTTTCAGGGTCGGGCCGAGTTTCCACAATCCATCCCCATTCGCCCTGTGCGAATTGACCCCCCATCTAACCGGAGACCCCATGCTCAAACACGCCCTCACCGTCCTGACCTTCGGCCTGGCTTTGGCCGCCCAAGCCCAGACCTTTCCGACCAAGCCCGTGCGCATCATCACGCCCTTCCCGGTCGGCAGCGGCCCCGAGGGCGTGGCGCGTCTGGTGGCAGACAAGCTCTCCAAAAGCTGGGGCCAGCCTGTCACGGTGGAAAACCGCCCCGGCGGCAACGGCTTTATTGCCATCGACGCCTTCAAACGTGGCGCGACCGACGGCACCGACCTGATCCAGCTCGACAACGTGCACCTGACGGCCTACCCGCACCTCTTCAAGAAACTGCCCTACAACGCTGCGGCTGATTTCGATGTGCTGCTGCCCCTGTTCAAGACCTATTTCTTCTTCACCACCGCCTCGGACAGCAAATACAAGAACGTCGCCGATGTGGTGGCGGACGCCAAAGCCAACCCCGGCAAGCTCAACTATGGCTCCTGGTCGGTGGGCAACCCGGTGCACCTGGGCTCGGCCCTGTTCGAGACCGTGACCGGCACCGAGATGCAGCACGTCATCTACAAGGAAACCACCCAGCTCTATACCGGTGTAGCCACGGGCGAATTGGCCTTTGCCATGGGCACCAGCGCCACCGCAGGCCCGCTGTACCGTGCGGGCAAGCTCAAGTTTTTGGCGATTGCCGCGCCCAAGCGTCTGCCCGCCTACAAGGACGTGCCCACGGTGGCCGAGGCCGGTGGCCCCAAAGACTTTGAAGTCAGCGGCTGGACCGCGATCGCCGCGCCCAAGGGCCTGCCCAAAGCTGTGGCCGACAAGATCAACGCCGACATCGCCAAAGCCCTGGCCGAGCCCGATGTGCGCGAGAAGTTTGTCTCGTTCGGCTACGAGTCATTCACGCCCACACGCGAGCAGTTCAACGCCTACATCCAGGCCGAATCGAGCAAATTGGCGGGCGTGATCGTCAAGGCCAAGGCTGCACTCGACTGATTTCACCAAGGATACCCAGCATGGCACGCATCGTTGGCGGCATCGGCGCCTCGCACTCTCCTACCATCGGCTTTGCCAAAGACACCGGCAAGCACAACGACCCGGCGTGGAAGCCGATCTTTGACGGCTTTGATGCCATCCGTGGGTGGGTGCACGACAAGAAGATCGATGTGATCTTCATGATCTATAACGACCACATCACGTCTTTTTTCCTCGACCACTACTCTGCCTTTGTGCTGGGCATCGATGACCGTTATGTGGCGGCCGACGAAGGCGGTGGCCCGCGCGATGTGGCTCCGGCCATCGGCCATTTGGGACTGTCGCAGCACATCGGCATGTCGTTGGTGGCCGACGAGTTCGACATGTCCTTCTTTCAGGGCAAGCCGGTGGACCACGGCTTTTTGTCGCCGCTGTCCATGCTGGGCGACGAGCGCGGCCCCTGGCCGGGCCAGGTGGTGCCGCTGCAGGTCGGCGTGCTGCAACTGCCCGTGCCCAGTGCCAAACGCATGTGGAAGCTGGGCCAGGCCTTGCGCCGCGCGGTGGAGAGTTATCCCGAGGACCTGAACGTGGCCATCATGGCCACGGGTGGCTTGTCGCACCAAGTGCACGGCGAGCGTGCGGGCTTCCTCAACGAAGCCTGGGACAACGAGTTCCTCGAGTTGCTGGAAAAAGCCCCCGAACAACTCGTGAACATGCGCATCGCCGAGTACGCGGCCAAAGGCGGCATGGAAGGCGCCGAGGTCATCATGTGGCTGATCATGCGCGGCGCGCTGTCTGACCAGGTGAAACTGGTGCACAAGCAGACCTACGCGCCTTCGGTCACCAACATCGCCACCCTGGTGTTCGAAGACCTGGGCGGCGAACCCGATGCCGCAGCCGTCGCAGCGCACCGCCAGCACATTGGCCATGAACTCGAAGGCGCGGGCGCCCTGCAAGGCACCTACCCCTTCACTCACGCGCGCAGTCACGCCAACTTGCGCATCAACCGCTTCTTGCATGCACTGACCCGGCCTGAACACCGTGCCCGTTTTGTGAGCGACTTCGAGGCCCTGGCCAGCGAGCACGGCCTCAGCGAAGAAGAAAAAGACCTGATCCGGGGCCGCAAGTGGATCGAGATGATCCGCCGGGGCGTGATTTTCTTCGTGCTCGAAAAAATGGCCGCCGTGCTGGGCGTGCCCAACCCGGCGGTGTACGCGGCTTTCCGCGGCGAGACGCTCGAGCAGTTTCTGGCCACGCGCAAACTGCCGATCACCTATTCGGTGGCGGGAGGTGACAAAGTCAAAGCCATGGACAAGGCATGAAGGTGCTCGGGCCTGTGTCGCGCAGTCAGTCTGGGTCACGTATTCCCGGATGGTGCTTTGCAGCCTTTCAGTGAAGATGTCTGTTGAACATTCATTCAGAACCTGCGTTATTTTCATAATCACAAACAGAGGCCTAGCATGAAAGCATTGTTGAAATCAGCACTGGTGAGCGTTTTGCTGGCATCCGCCGGCGCGCAGGCGCAAAACGTCAAAATCGTTGGCCTGGTCGAGTTGACCGGCACCGGGGCCACCTCGGGCACCAACTTTGACAATGGCATGAAGCTCGCTGTTAAAGAGATCAACGCCGCAGGTGGCATCCTGGGCCGCAAGATCGACTACAGCGCCAGCGACACCCAGTCCAACCCTGGTGTGGCCAAGGGCCTGGCCGAAAAAGCCGCCGACGATGGGGCTTATGTGGTCATGGGCCCGGTGTTTTCGGGCTCCATTTTGGTGAGTATGGCGGCCACTCGCCGCGCCGAGATCCCCAACTTCACCGGTGGTGAAGCGGCGGCCATCACGCAGCAGGGCAACCCCTATGTGTTCCGCACCTCGTTCACCCAGTCCACCGCTATGCCCAAGATCGCGGGCTACATCAAGGACACCGTCAAGGCCAAAGTGGTCGATGTGATTTATGTGAACAACGACTTTGGCAAAGGCGGGCGTGACCTGATCAACAAGGCCCTCGAAGCACGGGGCATCAAGGTCGGGGCCGATGTGTCCACCGAACCCGGTCAGGTGGACTTCAGCAGCGCGGTCATCAAGGTCAAGCAATCCAACGGTGACGCCGTGTTTGTGTATTCCAACGAAGAAGAGTCGGCCCGCCTGCTGCGCGAACTCAAAAAGCAGGGCTACAGCAAACCCGTGATCGGTGAGACCGTGCTGACCAGCCAGAAAGTGATCGAGCTGGCCGGCGACGCGGCCAATGGCGCGGTGGCCCACGTGGGCCTGACCGCTGACGCACCGCAGGCCACGGTCAAGAAGTTTGACGAAGCCTACCAGCGCGAGTTCAAGTCGCGCACCGACCACAACGGCCTCAAGGGCTACATCGGCATTTACACCGTCAAGGCCGTGACCGAAAAAATCGGCAAGTTCGACTCGAAGGCCTTTGCTGCTGCCATGAAGAGCATCAGCCTGTCGGCCAAAACCACTCCCGGTTTGCTGCTGGATCTCAGCTATGACACCAACGGCGACCTGGACCGCGAAAGCTACATGACCAAGGTGGTGGGTGGCAAACAGGTGGTCACCGACATCCTGCCGCCCGTCAACAAGAAGTAACGTCAATCGATCACACACCCATGGACCACACGAAGTTCAAACTGGCCGGGGTGATGGGTTTTCCCATCCTCCAGTCGCGCTCACCCATCCTGCACAACCACTGGTTGGCCCAATACGGCCTGAAAGGGGCGTATGGCCACTTTGAGGTTGAGCCCCACAACCTGGAGGCAGCCATTCGAGGGTTGTCTGCGCTGGGGCTGGCGGGGTGCAACGTCTCGCTGCCGCACAAGGTGCAGGCGCTCAAGCTCATGGACGTGGTGGACCCGGTGGCCCGGCGCATGGGCGCGATCAACTGCATCGTAGTGCAGGACGACGGCAGCCTGCACGGCTTCAACAACGACGGCTATGGCTACATCCAGAGCCTCAAGGATGCCCAGCCCGACTGGCTTGCCGACACAGGCCCGGCGGTCGTGCTGGGCGCGGGCGGTGCGGCACGCGCCGTGGTGCTCAGCCTGATCGACGAAGGGGCCCGCGAGATACGCCTCACCAACCGCAGCATCGACAAAGCGCAGGCGCTTGCTGCGGGGCTGGAGGCGGTTGTCAAAGTGGTGCCCTGGGCAGAGCGCAACGCCGCCATGGACGGCGCAGCTCTGCTCGTGAACACCACCAACCAGGGCATGTACGGCCAGCCGCCACTGGATGTGGCGCTCGATGCCCTGCCGCTGTCGGCCATGGTCTCGGATGTCATTTACATCCCGCTCGAAACCCCGCTGCTGGCCGCAGCCCGGCTGCGCGGTCACACCTCGGTGAATGGTCTGGGCATGCTGCTCAATCAGGCGCGTCCGGCTTTCAAGGCCTGGTTTGGCGTGATGCCCGAGATCACGCCTGAACTCAGGCAGGCCATCCTGGCCACCTTCTGATCGGCACCGCATGTCCATTTTTGACGAACGCAAGATCGATTCGCACTGCCATGTGCTCGACCCGCAGCGCTTTCCGTATGCGCCCGATGTGGGCTACCGCCCGGCAGGGCAAGAGATGGGCGATGCCCGTTACTTTTTGGAAGTGATGGCTTGTCATGGGGTGGAGCACGCCCTGCTGGTGGGCCCCAACTCGGGCTATGGCACTGACAACCGCTGCCTGCTCGACGCCATCGCCCTGGGGCAAGGCCGCTACAAAGGCATTGCCGTGGTGCCCAACGACTGCCCGCTGGAGACGCTGGCCGACCTCAAGGCCCGCGGCGTCATCGGCATCGCCTTCAACCCGGCATTGCACGGCTTTGGGTATTACGCCGACATCGAGCCTTTGCTCATGCGGCTGAAGGCGCTGGACCTGTGGGCGCAGTTCCAGGTCGAAAAAGACCTGCTGTTCGACTTCATGCCCATGCTTGAACGAGTGAATGGCAAGATGATGTTCGACCACTGCGGCCGACCCACACTTGATGCCGACATGCAGCAAGCGGGTTTTCAGACCCTGCTGGCGCTGGGCCGTGAAGGCCGCGCCGTGGTCAAGATTTCGGGCTATGCCAAATTCTCGCAAGCGGGATTCCCGTTCCCGGATGTGCGCGCCTATGCCGACGCTTTGGTGCAAAACTTTGGCGTAGGTCAATGCGTCTGGGCGTCTGACTGGCCCTACCTCAGAGCGCCTTACCGATTGGACTATGGCCCCATGCTCAAGGTGTTCGAGTCGCAGTTTTCCCCGGCCGAGCGTGCCGTCATCTTGTGGGATTCGCCCAAGCGGCATTTCGGGTTCTAAGTCCTTTTTGGAGTGTTCACCATGCGTGCTGTTCTGACTGCCATCCTCTCTGCGGGCCTTGTCGGGTGCGCTGGTGTGCCCACCTCCAAAATCGTCGAAGTGCCTTCGGCCGTGCCCGCGCAGATCGCCGTTGAGCTGCTCAAAATTGGCCCCATCGTCGCGCCGCCCCCCACCGAAAAACTCTACGCCCCGGTGGCCGAGCGCGAGCCCTATGCGGGCGTGCAAGTGCGCCGCGATGTGCGCTACGGTGCCGACGCCCGCAACCTGCTGGACGTGTTCACCGCCGACAAACCGCAAGCGGGCCAGCCCGTGCTGGTGTTTGTGCACGGCGGCGCCTTCATGCGCGGCGAGCGCCGCACCGGCGACAGCCCGTTCTACGACAACATCATGCTGTGGGCCGTGCGCCAGGGCATGGTGGGCGTCAACATGACCTACCGCCTGGCCCCGGCTCATCCCTGGCCAGCGGCGCAGCAAGACATCCAGTTGGCCCTGAAATGGGTGCGCGAGAACATCGCGGCCAGCGGTGGCAACCCCCAGCGCATCATCTTGATGGGCCACTCGGCGGGGGCCGCGCATGTTGCGCAATACCTGGGGCATCCGCAGTTCCACGTCGCGCCCGGCTCGGGCCTGGCCGGTGCCATCCTGCTCTCGGGTCTCTTTGACCCGACCACCGCGGAGGCCAACCCGCCCCTGCAAGCCTACTTTGGCAAAGACGCCGCGCAATACCTCGCCCGCTCTGCCGTGCCCGGCTTGGTCGCGGCCAAGGTGCCCTTGCTCTTGGCCTATGCCGAGCTGGACCCGCCAGACTTTCATACCCAGAGCGAACAACTCAACGCCGCCTTGTGCAAGGCGGGCCAATGCCCCGGCCTCTACAAACTCATGGATCACAGCCACATGTCCGAAATCTATTCGATCAACAGTGCGGACCGTGCGGTGACCACGTTGATGAAGAGTTTTGTGGATCGCCTGCGCTGAGCGAGACCTGGCTTTTGTTTGCAGGCTTGTCGACCTTGTATTACGGTGTCATTCAGAGTTGGGCTTTCAGTGCCCTGGCCGTGAAAAGGAAAGACATGAGTATATTGACTGTGCGTTTGACCGATCGGGAAGATCGCGATTTGCAACTGGCCTGCGAGCAGACAGGCAAGACCAAAAGCGAGGTGGTGCGTGATTTGCTGACCGAATCATTGCGCGGTTATCGCTTGCGCCAGACTTTACAGGCGGCGCATGCTGAGTTGGGTGGCGCTGCTCGACAGGCGGGCTGGCTGACCGAGGATGACATCTTGCAGGATGTGTCGTGAAGGTTTTTCTCGACACCAATGTCTGGTTGTCGGCCACGGTGTTTGCGGGCTTGTGTGAGGCGATCCCGATCGAATGCCATCAGCGCGACTGGCTATTGACCACCCCATTGGGGCAGGCTGAAGCCCACGCAGTGCTGAAGCGTAAATTCCCGCACTTGCCACAATCACAGGCATTGTTTGACGCCATCTGGTCAGAGGCCACATGCGTGCAAGACCTGGACGAGCCCGCAGATGACAACGACGTCAGGCGGGTCAGAGCCGCCAGCTTGGCGGGTGCAGAAGTGTTCGTCACCGGCGACAAGCGCGTGCTGTCTTGGGGCCGTGAAGGCAACATGCAAATCCTGAGCCCTCGGGATGCGTGGATGCAGTTTTTGCGGGCATTAATGGCGCTTGAAAAAGCGCCGATGTGGGCCGTGCAGGTGGTGCGCCATATGCGGCACAGCTATACCTTGGGCGATGTCCAGGTTGCGATGGCCCACGACACTCGATGCCAGCAGCGCCAACGTAATAATGAACTTATTGAGCTTAGTTTTTCTTTGTTTTGAGCCTATAGTAAATACTTCGAGCCGACTCAGGAACTTGATCGAGTGAGCGGGCGGACTGCAAAGAAAGAGCACCGGGTTTCATGAGAAATTTATACCTGTACGAAAAAGCAGCACATGACTGTCAAAGCCATGCTGCAAGAGGTTTGCAGCCATTTCAACAACAAGATGCATCGACTGGGCCCGGATGTATCAACCGGGTTTTGCGGTCTACATTACGTTGGGCATCACAAACACCATGAGCTTCAGCATCGAGCCGCTCTGTGAGAACCACTTTCAGCAACTTCATGAGTTGTTCGATTCGGTTTGCAAAGAACGCCGCTTCATGGCTTTTACAGAGGCCGGCCCAAAGGAACAGACATTTGCGTACTACCGTCAAATCGTGGCAGGAGGGCATGCTCATTTCGTTGCTGTCAGAAATACTGAGGTACTAGGGTGGTGTGATGTGTTGCCCGTCGTTGGGCAAATGCGAGCCCATGTCGGGATTCTAGGTATGGCTATCGCCTCTGCGGAACGAGGTAAAGGAATTGGCAAGGCATTGATTCGCGCGGCAATCGAAAAAGCAACCGGCCGAGGTTTATCGCGAATTGAACTCACAGTTCACAGCGCGAATAACGTTGCACAAGGGCTCTATAGAAGCGTTGGCTTTGTTCACGAAGGCACGCAGCGCCAAGGTTGGCTGCTCGACGGTGAGTATTTCGATGTTCACCATATGGCGAGGCTGCAATGATGCCCAACCCATCGTTCCAGCGGACCGCCTCCGGCGGCCGCTGAACTCAAACGTTAGCCGTCCAACAACAACTCATTTCATGCGTATCGATATTCAGCAGACAACTGAAGCGGACTGGCTCGATCTCAAGAAGATCAGGATTGAGTCCCTCATGGAGTCTCCGAAGGCATTTGGTCTCACTTACGAAGCCGTGTCGGCGTACACGGACAACCAATGGAGAGAGCGTGCAGGAAATCGAACTCCTCCTGTGTACTTCATCGCCCGCGATGATGAAGATCCCGTCGGGCTCATTGGTGGTGTCAAGGCCAATTCAGAGTTCAATCTCATCGCCATGTGGGTCGCTCCATCTCACCGCGGCCTCGGTGTCGGAAAAACTCTTGTAGCAAGGGTCTTATCCACCGCCGAGTCGCGCGGCGAATCTGAAGTGTCGTTGTTTGTCTCCCCTCTCAATAAAGCCGCTTCCGCGCTCTACGAGAGCATGGGCTTCCGCTTCACACAGTACTTTGAAGCTTTGGAAAGTTTTCCGCAGATCACTGTTCAACGTATGGCTGTGGTGCTTGGTATACCCCTAGCTGGCGCCAATGCCGACGCCTAACCCCTCCGTCAAAGGGACGTTAAGGGGCGAGAATTCATAGCATGTGTGGTCAAGTACGCGTTGGAAAATGATGGCTACCCCATCGACTGGCCGTTGAAATCGACCAATCCTCGCGATATCGCTTTCTACGAGTCATTGGCTGCATTCTGGACGGAAGAGCGACTCAGTTTTCGACTTGTTGAGCCAGCACGCACGACACTCGCCACTTCCGGGTCATTCATTGGCTTGCTATTCAACTAAGTTCTTGACTGAATAGTTATTGTGCATACAATAATTAAGATGCGCATCCAGTTTGACCAGGCCAAAGACGCAAAGAACACCGAAAAGCACGGTGTCTCTCTTGCCGCTGCTGCGGGGTTTGAATGGAAGGATGCGGTGATATGGCCAGATCAACGTCAAGACTATGGCGAGGAACGTTTCGCCGGCCTTGGATACATTGGCGACCGGCTGTTTTATGTGGTGTTCGTTGCACGTGGCGAGGCGCGACGAATCATCAGCCTGCGAAAGGCGAACCAACGCGAGGTGAAACGCTATGCCGAAACTTAAACCGACCCATATTCATGTCACTGATGAAGAAGATGCCGCTATCACCGCTGCTGCGATGACCGATCCTGACGCCTTACCGCTGACCGATGAGCAGTGGGTGAAGCTCAAGCCAATTTTGCGAATCGGACGTCCGAAGGCCGAGGTGACCAAAGAACGCATCACCATTCGACTCTCCCGTGATGTGGTGACGCAGTTTCGCGCCACGGGGGAGGGATGGCAGACCCGAATGGATTCGGCGCTGCGCCAATACATCGCAGAGCACCCAATCACCCACTGATGGATGTCTCTGGCTCTTTACGTATTGGCCTTGCCGAGCGGTGATCTGAATATACGAACGGCGTGCCCACTTGCGCGTGCACGCCGTTTTCTTTTGGAAGAACCTGAAAAATCAGTTCTTGTGCAACTCCGCGTTCAACTCGCCCCAGCTCTTGTTGCGTGGGATGGCGTGCAGCGCGCCGGACTGTGAATCGCGGCGGAACAGGATGCCGTTTTGGCCGGACAGTTCTTTGGCCTTCATGGTCGAGCCGTCGGGCATTTGCACGCGGCTGCCACCGGTGATGTAGCAGCCGGCTTCGACGATGCAGTCGTCGCCCAGCGAGATGCCGATACCGGCGTTGGCGCCCAGCAGGCAGCGCTTGCCGACCTTGATGACTTCTTTGCCGCCACCCGACAGCGTGCCCATGATGGAGGCGCCGCCGCCGATGTCGCTGGCGTCGTCCACCACCACACCCGCGCTGATGCGGCCTTCAACCATGCTGGCGCCCAGGGTGCCGGCGTTGAAGTTGCAGAAACCTTCGTGCATCACGGTGGTGCCGCTGGCCAGGTGCGCGCCCAGGCGCACGCGGTCGGCATTGGCAATGCGCACGCCCGAGGGGATCACGTAGTCGGTCATTTGCGGGAACTTGTCCACGCCCTTGACTTCGAGCATGCGGCCAGTGGCGCGGGCCTTGATGCGCGCAGCGGGCACGTCGGCAATCGCACACGGCCCGAAGTTGGTCCAGGCCACGTTGGCCAGCAGGCCAAAGATGCCGGTCACGTTGGCGCCGTGCGGCTGCACCAGGCGGTGGCTCAGCAGGTGCAGGCGCAAATAGGCGTCGTGCGCGTCAGCGGGCGCGTCGGCGAGTGATTGGATCTCGGTGCGCACCGCCACCACGGTGGTGCCGCGCACGGCGCAGGGGGCCAGGGCCTTGGCCACGTCGGCGCCCAGGGCGGCCACGGCTTCGGCCTCGGTCAGCCGGGTGCTGCCGCTGGCGGCAATGCCCTCGGCCAGTTCAGTGGCCGGGAACCAGGTGTCCAGTACGGTGCCGTCGGCAGCGAGGGTGGCCAGGCCGGTGGCGCGGGCGCCGGTGGTAACGAGTGTGCTCATGTGTTGCTCCGCAAAAGAAGGCCCGCCGCGATCAGAGCAGGGCGGGCCGGTGGAAATCTGAAGGCGTGATTATCGGGCAGTCTGCCCGGGGCAGGGGGGCAGCCCGTTTTCTGGAGTGGGGGTTTCTGCGTGATCCCGCCACGGCTATTGGACGGTTGACTCAAGCCCCGCGGTTTCAGCCCTGGAGCTTTTGCAGGTACGCATCCAGCTTCATAAAAGTGCCGCCAAAACCCATTTCCATGCCCGCCCGTGCGGCGTCAAAGGTGTGCATGCCGATGTCGTCACTCTCATGTGGCAACCAGGTGATGGTGACGCGGGTCCCACCGCCAGCGGCATCTTCAAAGGTGGTGGTGACGTGCATGTATTTCGGCCAGGTGGGGGCCATGGGGTGCGTGCCCAGACCGCCCTCGCGGTTGGAAAAGCTTTGAATCAGCACCAGCCGTTCGTTCAGGGCGATGTCGAGGAAGTCTTGTTTGCCCCACATTTCCATGCCGCCGGGCCCCTGAATGCCGTAGTGGTAACGCCCCCCAACGCGAAAGTCCATGTCGGTGTGGATGTTGTGAAAACCTTCAGGGCTGAGCCATTGCGCCAGGTGTTGCGGTTGCGTGTTCACCTCGAACAACAGCGGGCGAGGTGCCTGAAAAACACGGGAAATGATGAAGGGAGTGATGTTGCTCATGGTGCGGTCCGGTGGGTGGGG
>Ga0228701_1000118_pt1 | contig 91437 bp, 78 predicted proteins | sample McNCre117_Aug_MG_2_FD_178017 | JGI IMG/M metagenome (GOLD analysis project Ga0228701, IMG submission 178017) | Freshwater microbial communities from McNutts Creek, Athens, Georgia, United States - 11-17_Aug_MG | ecosystem: Environmental > Aquatic > Freshwater > Creek | place: USA: Georgia... | reverse complement strand
TAACGGCAGCGAACTCGTTGGTTCCCTTGCCGTTGAAGTCCAAGTTGATGGCGTAGTTGCCGGTCGAAGCACCGGTAGAGGTGTTTACGGTACCTGCCGAAGCGGTGGCAATGTCCGAACCCTGGATTTCTACAGGACCAAGGATGAACTTGGTGGTTAGACCGGTGTCACACGTGATCAGTGGCTGATTGTCAGCGTCAACCTGGCCGGCCGCACGGAACTGCTTGGAGCAGTCCAGAGCCTCGTACTTGGCCTGAAGGTCCTTGCTAACCCAGTTGAGGTCGCTGCCGTCAGTTGGTGCCGCGGAACCGGTAGCAATTGGGCTGGAACTTGCGGCTGGGCTAGCAGTGCTACCACTAGTTGCTCCACCCACCGAGGCGGTTGCCACACCAGCGGAGGTTGCCAGAACCGGACGGAACTGCAACTTGGCGCTGGCTTCGATCAGCTTCAGAGTGCTGTCATCTGGCTTTCCAGGGATGGAAACGATGATGTTGCTGTTGCCCTGAGTGGTAATCGAAGCCTCGGAAACACCGGTGGCGTCAACACGCTGGCGGATGATGGCAACCGCCTGGTTGAGCTGGTCCTGGGTAACCGTCTTACCCGACTCAAGCTGAGGGGTAAGGATGATCTGAGTTCCACCCTGCAGGTCAAGGGCCAGCTGCGGCACGAAGCCGGCGTTTGGCGCCTTGAACAGCATGCCCAAGCCGATGATGCTGGCTAGCAGAACTGCCATCACACCCAGCCAGGTGAGGCGCTTGCGCGCGCTTTTTACGATTCCGTTTGCGGCCACGAGGGTCTTGTCCTTTTGACTAGTTCTTGGTTGCGTCTGCGGCAGGCTTGGCTGCGGCTGGCTTCTTCGCTGCTGCAGGCTTAGCGGCTGCAGGCTTCTTTGCGGTGGTAGTGGTCTTAGCTGCAGGCTTAGCCGCAGCAACGGTCTTGGCAGCGGCAGGCTTCTTTACAGCGGCTGGCTTAGCTGCTGCAGGCTTTGCGGCAGGTGCGACATCGGCTACGTCTGCAACCTTCTCGTCGGCGGCTGCATCCCACACCGACACGGTGCGAACGGCCTGCTTGACAACCTCAATGTTGCTGCCAGCGGTGTTTACGACAATCTTGTCTTCGTTGATGGAGACAACGCGACCCACGATGCCGCTGTGCAGCATAACCTTTGCGCCAGGAACCAACTGCGACTGCAGCTCCTCGGCCTGCTTCTTACGCTTGCGGCTGCTGCGGAACATCATGAAAACCATTACCGCGATAAGCGCGTACATCAAGAGGTCGGTCGGCTGCATTTCTTGGCCATTCTGTGGTTGGGGGTTGAAAACCCCGGGTCAGCAAAAACAAGGGCCCTAAAAGGCCCATTCATACGATTATAGCCGCAGGTAGGCGCGTTATTCCGGCATCTCGGGGCTAGGCACACCGAGGTGTCGGAACGCCAATTCGGTGGCTTGGCGACCACGCGGAGTGCGCGCAATCAGCCCCTGTCGAACCAGGAACGGCTCAACAACCGCCTCGATTGTGTCCTGCTCCTCACCCACGGCAACCGCAAGGGTCGAAAGACCTACCGGCTTGCCGGCAAAACGCTCGGTGAGCAGAGTCAGAATCTGACGGTCTAGGCGGTCTAGACCAAGTGCATCCACCTCATAGAGCACCAGCGCGGCCTTGGTCTCGGTGATGGTGATTTGGTCAACGCTTGCCACCAAAGCAAAATCGCGAACCCGGCGCAGCAGTCGGTTGGCAATGCGTGGTGTGCCGCGGCTTCGGCTGGCAATCTCACCGAGAGCCTCCGAAGTGATCGTTATTCCCAGGCGGTTGGCAGCGCGTGCCAGCACCTGGGCCAGTTCGATGTCGCTGTAAAACTCCAGATGTGCAGTGAATCCAAAACGATCACGCAGTGGGTTGGGCAACATGCCGCTACGGGTGGTGGCGCCAACAAGGGTGAAGGGAGCAAGGTCTAGCGGAATGCTGGTGGCACCCGGACCCTTGCCTACCATCACGTCGATGCGGAAGTCCTCCATTGCCAGGTAAAGCATTTCCTCTGCCGGACGTGCCATTCGGTGAATTTCATCGATAAACAAGACCTCACCGGGTTGCAACGATGAGAGCACTGCGGCAAGGTCTCCGGCGTGCTGAATGGTTGGACCGCTGGTCAGGCGAAGCGGGTGACCGGTCTCGTGGGCCACAATCATGGCGAGAGTTGTCTTGCCAAGTCCCGGTGGTCCAGCCAAAAGGATGTGATCGGCGGTACGGCTCTGCAATTTTGCCGCCTGCAACATCAGGCTCAGCTGCTCGCGCACCTTTGCCTGACCTACGAATTCGGCTAGCGACTTTGGGCGGAGGGCGGACTCAAAGGCCAACTCCCCCGCATTCAGATCTGGGTCTGTGATGTCGTTCACTGGTCACCACCAAGCACACTCTTCGAAGTGCCTAGGCGTGCAAGTGAGGTGCGCAGAACTGCATCGGTTGTGACTCCGGCACCGAGCGCCTCGGCGGCCTCACGTACCGCTTCAGCCGCGGCTCGCTCGTTCCAGCCGAGACCCTGAAGTGCCTGCACGACGGTGCTCAGGTCGACGGACTTGGCGCCAGTCTTGGCAGCCGCGACTGAAATTGGCAGTCCGGCTAGTTTGCCGGCAAGAGTGACGGTAATCAGTTTTGCAGTCTTTGGCCCGATTCCGGAAACCGCGCGGAAGGTGGCATCATTTTCGGCCAATACGGCGTCGCGGATTGCGCCAGCGCTCAGTTGACTCAGAATCGCGAGAGCAGACTTTGGACCAACCCCAGTGACCGAGCGGAGCAGGTCAAAGAGTTCGAGTTCTTCTAGAGACTCGAAGCCGAAGAGAGTGAAAGCATCTTCGCGCACGATGAGCGCGGTCTGAAGCACAAGTGAGTCTCCGGTGTGAAGGTGACCGGCGGTAGCAGGGGTTACGAAGACTTGATAGCCGACGCCATTGACGTCTAGAACCAGATAGCCCGCACCGATGCGCTGCACCAGGCCGGAAAGGGATGAGATCACCCCAAAAGACTAACTAACGCTCACTCTTTCTGGCGGCGGCGCGCTCTGCCTGCTGCCAAGCGGTCTGTGCTGCAGTCAAAGTACTACCCGGGTTGGTTCCGGCAGTTGCCCCTGCCCCGCGCCACGCGTGACAAATGGCGATGGCTAGGGAGTCAGCAGCGTCAGCCGGCTTGGGAATTTCAGCTAGACCCAAGATCTTTGCAACCATCGACCCTACCTGTGCCTTGTCCGCGCGACCGCTTCCGGTAACGGCAGCCTTCACTTCGGTTGGGGTATGCAGCGCAATCGGCAGCGAATACTTGTGCGCAAGCATCAGCACAACACCGGAGATTTGAGCCGTACCCATCACCGAGCGCACATTTACGTCGGCGTAAACCCGCTCGAGGGCTATTACGTCCGGCTTTTGCTCCAGAATTAGCGCCTCGATGCTGGCACCGAGAGTCCCCACGCGGGCAGACAATTCCTCGGTGGGTTCACTGCGAAACACGCCCACAGAAACGAAACTGACCCGGCGGCCAGCCGCCAGGTCAATCACGCCAACACCGCACCGGGTCAAACCGGGGTCGATGCCTAAAATACGGGTCATGTTTAGGTTCGCCCTACAGCGCGAGTAGTTTTACTCGGCCTCTAGGGCAGCCAACACCTCAGGGGTGAAGTCCACGTTGCTGTAAACGTTCTGAACGTCGTCGCTGTCTTCGAGTGCATCAATCAGGCGAATGACCTTCTTGGCTGCCTCAACGTCGTCAACCGGGACCATCATCGACGAAACAAACTCGGAGTCTGCCGAGTCGTAGTCGATTCCAGCTGCCTGAAGAGCGGTACGTGCCTCAACCATCGAGGAAGGCTCGGTGGTGATTACAAATGCTTCGCCGCGGTCTTCGACATTGTCCACTCCGTGGTCAAGCACAAGCTCTAGTAGTGAGTCTTCGGTCATGCCAGCGGTCTTGGTTACGGTGATGACACCCTTGCGGCTGAACAGATACGAAACCGAACCTGGGTCGGCCATAGTGCCACCGTTCTTGGTGACGGCCAGACGAACCTCGGCGGCTGCTCGGTTCTTGTTGTCGGTCAGACACTCAATCAGAACTGCGGTACCGGCTGGGCCACGACCCTCGTACATGATGGTCATGTACTCAACGGCATCGGCGCCAACACCGGAACCACGCTTGATAGCGCGGTCGATGTTGTCGTTAGGTAGCGAAGACTTGCGGCCCTTTTGGACTGCATCGTACAGAGTTGGGTTACCGTCGAGGTCCGGTCCACCGAGTCGGGCTGCAACTTCGATGTTCTTGATTAGCTTGGCAAAGAGCTTGGCGCGGCGGCCGTCTATCAGTGCCTTCTTGTGCTTGGTAGTCGCCCATTTGGAGTGGCCGGACATAGTTCTCCCAGTAGAGGTTTACGGTTTCTAACAGTTTACTTTGCGTTTGCGACGATACCCGCGAAGAGACGGTGAATGCGGTCCTCGCCGGTGACTTCCGGGTGGAACGAGATTCCCAGTAGGTTTCCCTGGCGAACACCAACGACTCCCCCGCCCGGGTGCAGATCATCGGTTGGAATTCTGGCAACTACCTCAACTTGCGGACCTACCCGCGTGATGAGCGGTGCGCGAATGAACGCGGCGTGTACTGCTCCGTCACCGATGCCGGCGAAGTCAAGATTGACTTCGAACGAGTCCAGCTGGTTACCGAAGGCATTGCGCTGAACGGTAACGTCCAGGCCGCCAAAAGTCAGTTGCCCGGCGATGCCATCGGTGATGTCATTGGCAAGCATGATGAGTCCAGCACAGGTTCCGAAAACCGGCAATCTGGCGGCAATCTTGGCACGGATCGGCTCAAACAGGCCGTAGGCAACCGCTAATTTGTGCATCACCGTGGACTCGCCGCCGGGGATGATCAGGCCGGATACAGAATCTAGTTCGGCAACAGTACGAACCTTCAAATGAGAAACGCCGATGCGGGTTAGCGCCTCGGCGTGTTCTCGAAAGTCGCCCTGCAGTGCCAAAACACCGATGGGCTTAGTCATTGTTACCAGCCGCGCTCAGCCAAACGGTGTGGCGCAGGAATGTCGTTCACGTTGATACCAACCATGGCCTCACCCAGACCGCGGCTTACCTCTGCCAATACATCGGCGTTGTCAAAGAAGGTGGTTGCTTTCACGATTGCCGCCGCACGAGCGGCCGGGTTGCCACTCTTGAAGATTCCAGAGCCAACGAAGACACCGTCTGCACCGAGCTGCATCATCATTGCAGCGTCAGCAGGAGTTGCGACACCACCGGCTACGAACATGACAACTGGCAGCTTTCCGGTGCGAGCAACCTCGCGGACTAGCTCGATAGGAGCCTGGAGTTCCTTGGCGGCTACGTATAGCTCGTCCTCGGTCTTGGCGGCAAGGGCACGAATCTCACCCGAGATGGTGCGAATGTGCTTGGTGGCCTCGGAGACATCACCGGTGCCGGCTTCGCCCTTCGAGCGAATCATTGCGGCACCCTCGGTGATACGGCGTAGGGCCTCACCCAGGTTGGTGGCACCACAGACGAATGGCACGTTGAAGTTCCACTTGTTGATGTGGTTTACGTAGTCGGCTGGGCTAAGCACCTCAGACTCGTCAATGTAGTCAACCTTGAGGCTCTGCAAAACCTGAGCCTCAACAAAGTGACCGATACGCGCCTTTGCCATAACGGGAATCGAGACGGCATCGATGATGCCCTGAATCATGTCTGGGTCGCTCATGCGGGCAACGCCACCCTGGGCACGAATGTCGGCTGGAACGCGCTCGAGAGCCATAACGGCAACGGCGCCGGCGTCCTCGGCAATCTTGGCCTGTTCGGCGTTTACGACGTCCATGATGACGCCACCCTTGAGCATTTCGGCTAAGCCGCGCTTTACGAGGGAAGATCCGGTGAATGCAGTTGATTCGGTCATTCTTCTAGTCTACTTTTCGTTTCTGATTACTGCTGTGGAATGGTGGCCCAGTGCTTTGCAACGTCCTGTCGGACGTCTTCTAACAACCTCGGCAGGGCCTTAGTTTGGGCAATGATTGGGAAGAAATTGGCATCATTTCGCCAACGCGGAACCACGTGCTGATGCAGGTGCTCGGCAATGCCTGCCCCGGCAACTACGCCCTGATTCATGCCGATATTGAAGCCATGGGTCTGCGAAACCTCGCTCAAAACCCGCATCGCCTGCTGGGTTAGCAGGCCGATTTCGGCCACTTCCTCGGCGGTAGCTTCGTCATAGGTGCTGATGTGACGGTAAGGACAAATCAAAAGGTGCCCGCTGTTGTATGGGTAAAGGTTTAACAATGCGTACGCAGTCTTGCCACGTCGAACGATCAGGCCCTCTTCATCGCTCTTGTCTGGCGCCAAACAGAATGGGCAGTCATCCTTGTGCGGCTGGGTGCCGGTCTGGATATAGACCATTCTGTGTGGGGTCCACAGTCGCTGGAAGTGGTCGGGCACTCCGGGCAGCTCTAGGCTCGGAATTGCATCCACCTGGTCGGTCATTTTGATACCTGTCTAAACCTGAGCCTTGTCACGGATTGCAGTCAAGATGCGCTCCACTGCCTCGGTGACTGGGATGCCATTCTCCTGCGAACCATCGCGGAAGCGGAACGAAACCGCGTTGTTGTCACGGTCCTGTCCACCGGCAAGCAACATGAACGGAACCTTCGCCAGCGTGTGGTTGCGGATCTTTTTCTGCATGCGGTCATCCGAGTCGTCAATCTGAACGCGAACGCGGTGCTTGCGCAGCTCAGCCGCAATCTCGTGCAGGTACTCGCTGAACTCCTCGGCGATTGGAATACCAACCACCTGGACCGGTGCCAACCAAGGTGGGAAGTGGCCGGCATAGTGCTCGGTGAGCACACCGAAGAAACGCTCCATCGAGCCAAACAACGCGCGGTGAATCATAACCGGGCGCTTCTTGGTGCCATCCGGGGCGGTGTATTCCAGGTCGAAACGCTCAGGGAGGTTGAAGTCCAACTGAACGGTAGACATCTGCCAGGTGCGGCCAATGGCATCGCGAGCCTGGACCGAAATCTTCGGGCCGTAGAACGCGGCGCCTCCCGGGTCTGGAACTAGCTCTAGACCCGAGGCCTTGGCTACGCGCTCTAGGGTTGCGGTGGCAGTTTCCCAGGCTTCATTGTCACCAACAAATTTCGGGTTGCCCTCTTCCTTGGTGGAGAGCTCTAGGTAGAAGTCGTCTAGGCCGTAGTCGCGCAGCAGGCCGAGGATGAAGTCCAGAACATCGGTGAGCTCCTGCTCCATCTGCTCGGTGGTTACGTAGAGGTGGGCGTCGTCCTGGGTGAAGCCACGGGCTCGGGTTAAGCCGTGAAGTACACCGCTCTTCTCGTAGCGGTAGACGGTACCGAACTCGAATAGGCGCAGCGGAAGATCACGGTAACTGCGAGCCTCAGACTTGAAGATCAAGTTGTGGAACGGGCAGTTCATCGGCTTCAGGTAGTAGTCCTGGCCCTGCTTTTTCACGTGGCCGTGCTCGTCCAGCTCCTCATCCATGCGGATTGGTGGGAACATACCGTCCGCGTACCACTGAAGGTGGCCGGAAACCTCAAACAGGTTGCCCTTGGTGATGTGCGGGCTGTACACAAACTCGTAGCCGGACTCCTCGTGGCGCTGGCGACTGTAGTCCTCCATAGCCTTTCGAATCACGCCACCCTTTGGGTGGAACACGGCCAGACCAGAACCGATTTCTTCAGGGAAAGAGAACAGGTCGAGCTCGGCACCGAGGCGGCGGTGATCGCGCTTAGCGGCTTCCTCCAGGCGCTCCTGGTGGGCGCGGAGCTCGTCCTTGCTTGGCCAAGCCGTTCCGTAGATGCGCTGTAGCTGCTTGTTGTTCTCGTTGCCGCGCCAGTATGCCGATGCCACACGGGTGAGCGCGTATCCCTGGTCAACCATGCGGGTGTTTGGAAGGTGTGGGCCGCGGCAGAGGTCGAACCAAACGGTCTCCCCCGATTTCGGGTCCACGTTGTCGTAAATGGTTAGTTCGGCGCCGCCCACTTCGGCTGCACCCTCGCCCAGGTCCGAACCCTTCAGGCCAATGAGCTCTAGTTTGTAGGGCTCTTTAGCAAGCTCGACGCGGGCAGCATCATCAGTGGTTACCCTGCGCATGAAGCGCTGGCCAGCCTGAACGATGCGGTTCATTTCCTTTTCGATTGCCTTGAAGTCCTCAGGGCTGAAAGGAGTTTCGACATCAAAGTCGTAGTAGAAGCCGTCGGTAACCGGAGGACCGATGCCGAGTTTGGCCTCTGGGTTGATGTTCTGAACCGCCTGTGCCAGGACGTGCGCGGTGGAGTGGCGAAGGATGTTCAAGCCGTCTGGGCTGCTAACAGCAACGCCTTCAACGATGTCGCCTTCGGATAGCTGGTGCGCTAGGTCCTTCAGCGCACCGTTCACGCGCTGAGCCACGATAGTTCGTTCGGTGAAAAGCTTGAATCCGTCGGATCCGGCCGCAATCTGTAGCGGTTGGCCATCGAGGGTGATATTGAGCATTTCAGCAGACAAAACAAACTCCGTTAGTCAGGAAAGGAATACCTAAATCTTAGTCTTCGCTGGTCGCCACAAAGCCTCAGACTCGTAGGTAAACGGAAGTTGACTTAGGCCCACCTTGCTAGACATTGCCCGATTTTGCCCCTTTTATAGAGTCATGACGAAACCCGCCGCAGTAGAACTCGACGAGCAACTTATCGCCTCCCAGGAATTTCAGAAGGCCGCCATGGCCTCCAAGCTGAATTGGCTGCGCGCCGGAGTGCTCGGCGCCAACGACGGCATCATGTCTACCTCTGGCATCTTGATGGGTGTTGCAGGTGCAACCACCGACGCCGCCACCATCATGTTCACTGGTGTTGCTGCCGTTGTTGCAGGTTCTATCTCGATGGCCGGCGGTGAGTACACCTCGGTGTCGGCTCAGAAGGACAGCGAAATGGCTGCCCTTGAGACCGAACGTCGAGAGCTTGCCGAGCAACCGGAGCTAGAACTGCGCGAGCTGACTTGGTTCTACGAGCAGAAGGGCCTGGACTACGAGCTGGCTCACAAGGTGGCCGTTCGGCTCACCGAGCAGGATGCGCTCAAGGCACACGCCGAGGCAGAGCTGGGAATCGAACTCGGAACTCACGCGTCTCCACTTGCCGCCGCGCTTTCGTCATTTGTGGCGTTTGCCGCCGGCGGAATTTTGCCACTGGTTGCAGTTACCGGCCCCTGGGTTTCCCTGCGAATTCCAGCCACCATTTTGGCTGTACTGGTAAGCCTCATCATCACCGGTTTTGTCGGAGCGAAAATCGGTGGAGCAAAGGCGCTCAAGCCGATTTTGCGCAATGTGCTCATCAGCGCGGCCACCATGGGAATCACCTACGGCATCGGCGCTCTGGTGGGTCACTCCGTTTAGACTTGAACGGTGAATACGAAGAAGTTTGACGTAGTTCTCATCGGTGGCGGCATCATGAGTGCCACCCTGGGAACCTTCCTAAAGGTCCTAAACCCAAAGCTTTCGATTCAGGTATTTGAACGCCTCGATGCGGTGGCCCAGGAAAGTTCGAACCCCTGGAACAACGCCGGTACCGGCCACGCCGCACTCTGTGAGCTCAACTACATGCCGGACAGCAAGGATGGCAGCCTGCCAGACCCCGCCAAGGCAATCTCCATCAACGAGCAGTTCCAGTTGAGTCGAGAGTTCTGGTCTTGGGCTATCGCTCAGGGCATCCTGCAAGACCCAAAGAGTTTCATCGCAGCCACGCCACACATGACTTTTGTTCGTGGCGCTAAAGACGTGGATTATCTGTCTCGCCGATTCCAGGCACTGAAAGACCAGCCGCTATTTGCCGGCATGGAATTTTCTACCGACGCGGATCAGATTGCTCAGTGGGCACCACTGCTCATTGAGGGCCGCACCGGTTCCGAACCGATTGCAGCAACGCGCATTGTCTCGGGCACCGATGTCGATTTTGGAGCAGTAACCAACCAGTTGTTTACAAACCTGAAGGCCCAGGGTGTGCAGATTGCAACCGGTGCCGAGGTCGTCTCGGTGAAGCGCCAGGCCGATTCCAGCTGGAACCTGCGAGTGCGAGGCGGCGACACCGTGAACGCCAAATTCGTATTTGTGGGCGCCGGTGGTTGGGCTCTCAAGTTGCTGCAGAAGTCAGGAATTTCCGAAGCCAAGGGTTATGGTACTTTCCCGGTTGGCGGCCAGTGGCTGCGCACCGACAACCCAGCAGTGGTTGCTAAGCACAAGGCCAAGGTTTACAGCCAGGCCTCGGTGGGTGCTCCACCAATGTCGGTTCCGCACCTGGACACTCGCGTCGTAGACGGCAAGACCAGCCTGCTGTTTGGCCCTTATGCCACCAGTAACCCCAAGTTCCTAAAGAACGGTTCGATCCTGGACCTGCCACTTTCGCTGCGTCCAAGCAATCTGATTCCGTACATCGCCGTCGGCCTTAGCAACTTTGGTTTGATCAAGTATCTCGTCGGCGAGCTGCTCAAGAGCAAGTCGCGCAAGTTTGAGTCACTACTGGAGTTCATGCCTACGGCTGATGCGAAGGATTGGCAGTTGATGAATGCTGGCCAGCGCGCACAGATCATTAAGAAGGACGCCGCAAAGGGAGGTGTGCTTCAGTTTGGCACCGAGATCATTACCTCGGCAGATGGTTCGATCTCGGGTCTGCTTGGCGCTTCCCCAGGTGCGTCGACAGCTGTATACGCAATGCTGGAGGTCCTAAAGAAGTCGTTCGGTTCCGAATTCGGTTCCTGGGAGCCTCGCTTGAAAGAGATCATGCCTTCGTTTGGAAGCAAGTTGAATGCTGATTCCAAGGCAGCCGCCGCATCGCTTGCCGCTACCGCTAAGGCGCTAAAGCTCTAACAGTTCCTTTTCTATGGTCAAACTAAAACCGCCCCGAGATTACTCGAGGCGGTTCTAGTTTGTTGTTTGGGAACTACTTACCGATCACGGTTTCGCGACCATCGGTTGCCAGCTTGCTTACCTTCCCGGCTGCGGCATCTGCACGCAACGCATCGGCAAAGACATCAACCAGCAGGTCCTTCAGGCTCTGCTTAGTTGGGTCAAACTGGGTATAGCCGTCGCCACCGTAGACCATGTAGTCAACGGTCGCCACCGAGTAGACGGTGCCGTCGGCCGCAATCGGAGTACCATCAGGCTTGGTTACCGAGACGATTCGCGAGAACGCAGGTTTGCTCACATCAACGGTGAACTTAAATCCACCGATTTGTGGCCAGCGGCCGGCGCTTGGGTATTGCGAAACACCATTCTCCAGCGCGGCCCATAGGCTCTTACCGGTGATGTTCACGACGCTAACGGTGTTACCGAATGGGAACACGGTGTAGGCGTCACCAAGCAGCACGTCGTATGGGCCGGTGGTTCCGGTCGCTGGACGCTTGTAGGTGGTTCCTGCGCCAGGGACGTAGGCCTTAGCCGGAACGGTGTCGCGGATGCCACCACCATTGATCAGTGCGAAGTCGGTCTTGTAGCGCGCCTTCAGGGCATCGGCGGTGTAACTACCAATGCCGGCCTCACCGGAACGCTCCACTGCTGGAGTGCCACCGCGAGCGGCCACGTCGGCGATGCTGCCAATCTTGAAGTCCATCTTGGCTGCAAGCTGCGACTTGTAGCTGTCCACCATTGCCTGAGTGTTGGAGTCTGCGGTGAAACCGGCTGCGGTCACTGCTGCCTTGTCCACGTAGTCAACCGAGGCACCGATGACCTCCTTGGTCTTGGTGTTCAAGCAAATTTCGCTACGGGTGTACTCAACACCGGAGTTACGCACCTCGGCAACCAGAGTGTTGTTGATCATCGATGCATACTTCTGGTGCGAGTGACCACCGTAAACTGCTGCCACACCCTTCAGCGCGGTCGAGTAGTCGATCAGTGGGCCAACGGCCTTGTCTGGCGCGTTGAAGTTCCAGCCGTTGTGCAGCAGAACGATAACGAGGTCTGCACCGTTCTTCTTGGCGGCGTCAACGGCCTGCTGGGCAAGTTCAACCTTGTCCGAAATGTTGATGGAGGTCTTCTTCTTGCCAACGGTGAAGTCCAGGTTGCCAGGGAAGATATCGGTCAGGGTGTCGGAGGTGTTAACACCGACTACACCGAGCTTGATGCCGCCGCGCTTGACGATCTCATAGGTAGCAACAGGGTTGTTCTTAACCTGCAGGCCGGCCAAGCTTGAGTAGTTGGAAACAGTCCACTTGAAGTTGGATGCTGCAATCATGCGCTTCAGGTGATCCAGGTTGCGGTCGTGCTCGTGGTTTCCAAAGGTCGAGACATCCACACCCATGGCGTTCAGAGCCAAAACGCTTGGAAGTTCTTCGAACTGACTCGATATCGGTGGTGCGGCACCAAAGTTGTCTCCCGATGAAACGGTTACAGTGGCCTTCATCAGCGCGCGGTCATTGTTGAATGCCGAAACCAAAACCGGAGCACCGATGTTGGTGGAGCTGGTCTCGATAGCACCGTGGAAGTCGCTGAACTGCAGGACCTGAAGCGCCTTGACGTCTAGCGATGCTAGACCACTCGTAAGGCTAACCTGGTTGGGTGCGTAGGCCTTGTTGGAGAACCCGTAGGCGTTGACTGCCTGCACGTATGGGGTCACATTGTTGGAGGTGCGCAGTACCGGCAGGATTGCGCTGGTAGCGCCTGCCGGAACATCGATTGCACAGTTGCCTGGGCCACCGCTAACTACGAAGCCGGAAATGGCTGGGTTGGCAGCGGGCGCGGTCCAAGAAACTTTGATGCCATCGCTGGCAGCAACTGCGGTTACAGCGGTAGGTGCGGCTGGAACAGCCGGGGTGGTGTCGGCGTGGCTGGCTGGAACGGAGACTCCCCCGAGCACTGCCGCACCGAGGACGATTGCGGCGAAGGCCGCGAACTTTCGGTTGGAAAATGCGATTCTCATGCTGGCAACGTATTTTCAGCAAGTTAACAGGTTTGGCCGGTGAGTGAAACCCCAGGTAAATGCAGTGCAAATTGAAAAATGCCTCCATAGGAGGCATTTTGTTCGTGGTCGATACTGGGATCGAACTAGCAAAGTGGCGGCTATGCCACTTTGAGGGCACTGGTTCATCACCAGTATCGCTGAATTGAAAAATGCCTCCATAGGAGGCATTTTGTTCGTGGTCGATACTGGGATCGAACCAGTGACCCCTTCCATGTCAAGGAAGTGCGCTACCGCTGCGCCAATCGACCATTGTGTTTTTATTTTTGGAGGTGGAGACGGGATTTGAACCCGTGGGTTTACAGCTTTGCAGGCTGTTGCTTTGGGCCGCTCAGCCACTCCACCAAGCTTTGAGGCTTGCCTTCCGGTTTTCCCAAACTGGAATCCCCTAAAAAGACTTTGAGCGGATGACGAGATTCGAACTCGCGACCCTCACCTTGGCAAGGTGATGCTCTACCACTGAGCCACATCCGCGTTGTGCTCTTGCGAACACTCGTTATACATTACCGAAAATTCACCCCGAGTGCAAACCGAGTTAGAGGTGTGTCGCCCCTAACTCGGTTAGCAGTTGGAATCTTTTAGCGACCGCTACGACCCCATGACCAACGCGGGTCTACCTCGTTGTATGCCAGTTCACCGTGAACTGTGTTGTCCACTCCGGCAATCTCATCGGTGGTGGTAATTCGGAAGCCAATGGTCTTCTGAATGGCTTGTCCAAGCAACCAGGAGACGATAAATGCGTATAGGCCAACCACCACAACTCCGATGGCCTGACGGCCAAGCTGTGCCGGCCCGAAGCCGAAGAACAGGCCGACTCCGTTGCCGAACAGACCAATCCAAAGCGTGCCGATAATGCCGGCAACAAGGTGTACACCAACGACGTCTAGCGAATCGTCGAAGCCAAGCTTCCACTTGAGTTCAACTGCGAGCCCACAAATCACTCCAACCACAGCACCAAGTGCCAGAGCCCACCATGGGTCCAGGTACGCGCAACTAGGAGTGATTGCCACCATTCCCGCTACCGCACCGGAAGCCGCGCCAATTGCGGTCGGCTTGCCCAAGTGCAGTTTGTCCAATATCGTCCAGCCCAAGAGGCCGCCGAAGCCGGCAATTCCGGTGTTTACAAATGCGAGTGAGGCTGTGCCACCGGCCATAACTGCAGAACCGGCGTTGAAGCCGAACCAACCAAACCAGAGAATCGCGGCACCGATCAATACAAGTGGGATGTTGTGTGGCGCATGCATGCCTTTGGCAAAACCGAACCGCTTACCGACAACCAGCGCCAGCGCCAAAGCCGATGCACCCGAGGCGATCTCCACAACGGTTCCACCCGCGAAGTCCAAGAGCCCAACGTTGTGGACCAGCCAACCGCCATCGGTTACCTGCCCCTTGGCATTGGCGGTGAAGTTGAAAACCCAGTTTGCAACTGGGAAATAGACAACGGTGGCCCAAAGCGCGGCGAAAACCATCCAGGAACCGAAGCGCGCACGGTCGGCGATGGCACCCGAAATCAGTGCAACGGTGATGATCGCAAAGGTGCCCTGGAAACCCGCGAAGGCTAGGTTGGATCCGTCACCGGGTAGTCCCCCTTGCCCTAGCGATTGTTTCACCACATCGTTCATGAAGAACTTGTTCAGGTCGATGCCAAAAACACCATCGATGCCAACAAAGTTGCCGGTGCCGGCATTACCAAAACTCATCGCATAGCCAAAGGCAAGCCACATGACGCCGATGAGCCCAAGTGAGCCAAAAGACATCATCATCATGGAAACCACCGAGGTGGCGCGCACGAGACCACCGTAGAAGAACGCCAACCCTGGTGTCATGAAGAGCACCAGGGCACTGCAGATGATGAGGAACATCGTGGTGTCGTTGTTCATCTTTTCCTTTCGAACGCACCAAAAGTGGAACCCTTGCGGGTCCCACTTGAGGTGTTTTTTTGTTAAGTTTTAGCGGTCGGCGCCGAAGCTGTAGGCCTCTTCACCGTGAACCACGGTGTCGATTCCTGCGATTTCGTCTTCGGCCTTGACTCGGAAGCCCATGGTCTTTTCGATAATGAAACCGATGATCAATGCGCCAACGAAGCTGTAGACCAGAACCGCACCGGCACCCAGTGCCTGCATCAGCAGCTGGTGTGGACCGTGACCGAAGAACAGGCCAACACCGCGACCGAAGAGACCGATGTAAAGGGTACCTGCGATACCACCAACGAGGTGAATACCCACCACGTCTAGCGAGTCATCAAATCCGAGTGCAAACTTCAGGTCGATTGCAAGGGCACAGAGGATACCTGCGATGAAGCCAAGCAGGATTCCCCACATTGGGTCCAGGATCTCACAAGCTGGGGTGATGGCAACCAGTCCAGCAACAGCACCGGAGGCAGCACCAATCGAGGTTGCCTTACCGTGCTTGATCTTCTCGATGAGAATCCAACCAAGCATCGCTGCAGCAGGTGCAGACAGGGTGTTGATGAAAGCAATCGAGGCGAAACCGTCAGCGGCAATCTCGGAGCCGGCGTTGAATCCGAACCAGCCAAACCACAGGAGTGCGGTACCCAGCAGGGTAAGCGGCACGTTGTGAGGCTGGCTCATACCCTTCGAGAAACCGAAGCGCTTACCCAGGATGAGGGCAAGTGCCAGACCCGCAGCACCGGCATTGATGTGAACGGCTGTACCACCGGCAAAGTCGATTACACCGAGGTTGTAAACGATCCAACCGCCGTCAACCATCTTGCCGTTTTGCATGGTGAAGTTGAACACCCAGTTAGCAACTGGGAAGTAGATGAGTGTTGCCCAGATTCCGGCGAACACCATCCAGGCGCCAAACTTGGCGCGGTCGGCGATGGCACCGGAGATAAGCGCAACGGTGATGATTGCAAAGGTGGCCTGGAAGGCAACGAATGCCATCTGAGGGTAGGCGCCACTTGGGTTCAGTGCGTCCTTGAGCTGAGCGTCCAGCCCGATAAACGAGGTATCGATACCCCAGACACCATCGATGCCAAAGAACGTCTTGGTGCCACCGTTGCTAAACGCGATTGCGTATCCGTAGAGCACCCAAAGAACTCCGATTAGGCCCAGCGACCCAAACGAGAGCATCATCATGCTGACAACAGACTTGGCCTTGACCATTCCTCCATAGAAGAACGCCAGTCCCGGGGTCATCAGCAGTACAAGTGCAGCGCTGATGAGCACAAATGCGGTATTTCCCTGATCCAGGTGCATTTGTTTACCTCTCTCTAATAAACAAATGTTGACGAATGCAACGCTCTAAGTTTCGGATAGCAGTGTTTCGGTCAATGCGCCTAAATGTTTCGCGTTTGTAAATTCACCAAAATCGGTCTTTAGTGCCATGCTGAATCGGTGCGCATTATCGCTTCGATCAAATCACCATCCGGCTTGCTGCTAATTGCGGTTGTTTTGGGCTTGGCGGCGGCAAATTCGCCGATCCAGTCGTTCGTCATGACGCTAATCAATACGGCGCCATCAACCTGCCTCGGCTCGGCATGCTTCGCACTCACATTTCAATCCGGGGTCGAAATCTTTGGTGTCTCCGCATTCTTCTACCTGGTCGGTTTGGAGCTAAAGCGCGAACTAACCGGAGGTGCACTCACACCCCTTCGCAATGCTATTTCGCCGTTGTTTGCAGCAATTCTCGGGGTCTTGATGCCGGCGCTCTGGTACCTGGCATTCAACTTCGGCCAAAGCACGCAGGATGGTTGGCCAATTCCAACCGCAACCGATGTCACTTTTGCCTTGGCTGTATTTGTTGCCTTCGGCAGTGCGCTCCCCCAAGCCGCGCGTACATTCCTTTTGGCCTTTGCGGTCATCGATGATGTTATTGCCGTGATCATTGTGGGCGTGATGTTCACTGGGAGCCACTTGGGATTCCCTTTCGGTTTTTGGCCGATCCTTATCCCCTTTGCCGCCTTCCTTGTGCTGCAGCGAACGGGCGTTCCGGGCACCTTGGGCAAGTTCGTGGCGCTGCTCGCCGTGATTTTCCTTGGCATCGCGCTGTTGTTTACTTCTTTGGCGGGAATCGAACCTGCGCTATTAGCCGTAGTCGCCGCGCTGTTCACCCCCAAGAGTCAAATTGCGGAGGTTGAGTCGCGCCTCGGACCGCAGGTCACGTATTGGATTCTCCCGCTGTTCGCCTTCATTGCGGCCTTCGTCAAAATACCTGCTACTGGCAGCATTGTCTGGCCAGTCCTAATCGGAATCACTGCCCGGCCAATTTGGAAATTTGTCGGTGTTTTCCTCGGCGGTTGGATCGGCGGGCGTTTCGCGACTGGTTCGATGCGGCTAACCAAGCACGCACTCTGGAGGGTAGCTGCCCTCGGTGGAATTGGCTTTACCGTGTCGCTGCTGGTGGCAAAACTCGCATTTGCCGCGGCCGGCCCTAATGGCGGTAATCCGGCTGCGCAGGGAACAGCTGTATTGGCCACACTTTTGGCCTCGATTATCTCGGTGGTGCTGGGGGCGATTGCCCTAGCGCGAGGTCATCGCACCCAGTCGACTGACCGCGCGTAGGTACTTCTTTCGGTAGGCACCGCCAAGCATTTCTTGCGAAAACACCGAGGTAAGGGAGTGGCCGGTGTTGCGAATACTTAGCTGGCTCTCGTACATGCGGTCTACTAGGGCAACAAAACGCAGCGCCGCCACCTGATCCTGAAGCTCAATCACGTTATCCAGCGCCAGCGCATCGTATTGCTTGACCAAATTCAGGTACTTGCTCGGGTGCAATGTGGCTAGGTGGGCCAATAAAGCATCAAATCGATCGTGCGCTACCTTGGCGCCATTCTTTGCCTGTGCATCGGCCCAGGCTTCCAGTTCCTCGGCCGAAACGGAGGTAGGACTCGCATCAACCGGACGGTGCCTAAAGTCCTCACCATCGATTGTCACCATTCGGAAGCGACCGGCCATCGCGCTAATCTCGCGTGCGAAATCCGCGGCGGCAAATCGACCCTGGCCCAGTGCGTTTGGAGGTGTGTTGCTGGTCGCAGCGAATTTAACTCCCTTGGCGTGAAGCTCACTCAGTAAGCGAGACATCATCATGGTGTCGCCCGGATCATCGAGTTCGAACTCATCGATGCAGATCAGGTCCAGGTTTTTCAACTGCTCCACGGCGTTCGCAAAACCCAATACACCGATCAGTCCGGTAAACGCTAGGAACGAGCCAAAGGCTTTCCTCCCCTTGAATTCGTGCCAAATGCTGGCCAGAAGGTGGGTTTTACCAACTCCGAAACCTCCATCGAGGTATAGGCCAGCGGGTTGCTCCTGCTTTTTGGAGAAAAGGCCCCCGGTCTTTCCGCCCTTTGCGAATTGGTTGCAAATGTCCACGGCTTCGCCCTGCGACGGGAAGCGAGCATCGGTGATGTAGGTGGCAAATCTTGCGTTGTCGAATTCGCGCGGGGGAACCAACTGGCCTAAAAGGTCGGCGGTGGTTACCTCTGGGTTGAAACTGGAGATGGACGGATATAGTCCGACTGGAATTGACATTTTGCCTTTTAGCGTAGAAATCTTCCGTCACGATTCCCGAGTGGTGCCTCGGTGGAATATCCTTGAACCAGACGGACTTAAGTCTAAGCACCAACTTTGAAGGAGATGCCCAAAATGCCAGTCGCATTTGATACCGCGCCACAACATGCCGAGTACGCGCACCCAGAGGTGCTTGTGACTACCAAGTGGCTAGCCGAGAACCTAGGCACTCCTGGTCTGGTCGTTCTGGAGTCTGACGAAGATGTGCTGCTCTACCAGACCGGTCACATTCCTACCGCGCGCAAGATTGACTGGTTCACCGAGCTCAACGATTCGGTAGTCCGCGACTACCTGGACGGAGAAGGCTTCGCCAAGTTGCTGTCCGAAAAAGGCGTAAAGCGCAGCGACACTGTTGTGCTTTACGGTGACAAGAGCAACTGGTGGGCTTCGTATGCCCTATGGGTTTTCAAGTTGTTCGGCCACGAAGATGTGCGACTACTGGATGGTGGCCGTGAAAAGTGGATCGAAGAGGGCCGCGAGCTCACTCGCGAAGTTGATCCAGTTACACCGAGCGACTACCCAGTGGTGGAACGCCACGATGCACCAATTCGTGCCTTCCGTGATGATGTTGCTGCGCACTTTGGCAACCCTCTGATCGATGTCCGTTCCCCTCAGGAATACAGCGGCGAACGAACCCACATGCCTGACTATCCTCAGGAAGGTGCGCTAAAGGGCGGCCACATTCCTTCGGCAAAATCTGTGCCTTGGGCCAAGGCTGCCAATGAAGACAAAACCTTCAAGTCCCTGGCGGACCTAAAGACGCTTTACTTTGAGGAAGCCGGACTCAATCCAGATGATCAGGTAATTGCCTACTGCCGCATTGGTGAGCGTTCCAGCCACACCTGGTTTGTTCTTACCTACCTGTTGGGTCTCAAAAACGTTCGCAACTATGACGGTTCTTGGACCGAATGGGGTTCCCTCGTAGGTGCACCAATTGTCAAGGGCGATGCCCCGGGTGAGGCACCTGCGCCAAAGCGCTAGTTCTGACCGAACATATTCGATGAGCAAGACTGTAAACACCGAGGCCTTGGTTGAGGATTTCTTAGCAATTCCGCTTCGCGATCGCTTAACCCTGTTGCTGGAATTTAGCGACAACCTGCCGGCACTTCCGGCTCGCTACGCCGATCATCCTGATTTGCTGGAGCGCGTCGAAGAGTGCCAGTCACCGGTTTATCTTTTTGTCGAGGTAGATGAAGCCAAGGAGGTCCATCTCTTCTTCACTGCACCGGCTGAGGCGCCAACCACCCGCGGTTTCGCATCTGTTTTGCACGAGGCCCTTGATGGTGCCTCTGCAGAAGCCGTCTTGGCGGTTAGCGCTGACTTCCCAGATCAGCTTGGTCTGAGCGAGGCCGTGTCTCCGCTGCGAATGAATGGCATGCGCGCAATGCTGGCTCGAATCAAGCGCCAGGTGCGCGAGAAGCTCGCTTGAAGCTAAGGCTAATTGCCCCAGAGGCCGGTTCGCTTGAGCTGGCTGACTTGGGGGCATTACGTCGAAGAATCGCCACCGCGAGTTGGGTCGCACCATCGTTTTTGTTGAACATCGTTGCCGATTCCAACGGAAATTTTGTGGGTTCCACCGGATCCAGCCGGGACATCACCACTGAGGTGGACTATCAAGCCCTAGTTGGCTATCGGGAAGCGGCAGACGGCATCCTCACCTCTGCCGGCACGGCACGCTCAGAAGCGTACCGTCGTTCCCGACTTGCGCCATTAGCCATTGCCTCTCGTAGCGCAAACTTTGATGACATTCCCGCCGTTGAAGACGCTGCTGCCGGCCCAACCGATTCGCTCGTCTACCTGCTTGTGACCTCCCGACAGGTGCGTAACACTCGCAAGCGCTACACCCAACCTTGGGTGCGTGTGGTCTCCACCGGCCTAGGTCGGCCATTTGGTGTGACCTTCAGGATCACCAGGTTAGGTTGGCGCCGAGTCGTTGTCGAGGCCGGACCAGAATACGCTCGCTGGCTAATTCGAAACTCTGTGATTCGGTACTTAGCACTCTCGGTTGTGGGGGTTCAACCGCAGAATGCGGCCGAAGCAGGTTCGGCTTCGTACGCTGCTCTGAAAAATCTCGGCATCAGAGAGGCTGCGCTTTACCACGCCGAGTTTGCCGATCAAACTTTGCTCACGCTTTGGAGTGAATTTCGCGTTGTTTAGCGGGCTGTAGCGGCGTGGCAACCCAAGCGAAGGTGCGTGGCGTTTAGCCTAAATAGGTGATTGAAATTTCCCTTGGTGACGCCGCTTCCGGCGCATTTCAACTTGCAGTTGCAGAACTTGCAAAGGCTGCGAACCGAGAGGAACTTCACCTAAATCAGATCCCGGCACCACATAAAATCGCAACCGAGGCAGTGGCTTTCGGGGCAGATATTTGCGTTGACCAGGGCATTGACCACACCGATGCAGGCACCGGTCGTTTTGTACTGCTCCATGAGGGCAAGGTCCAGGAGCAGTGGGGCGGAAATTTCCGTGTAGTTGCTTTTGCCAAGAGCCCGCTGGAAACATCAATTGGTGTTGACGAGGAAATCAGCGAAGTAGCCTGGGCTTGGCTAATGGAGGCGCTGCAGAACCGCGGCGCCGAGCACTCCCACGAGGCTGCCACCATTACTCGCGTCATCAGTAGCGGTTTTGGTTCGCTCGGCGGTCAGAATTCGCACGCCGAGTTGGAGATGCGTGCCAGCTGGACGCCTCTGGGAAACTACTCGACTCACCTTGAGGCTTGGCAGGACTTGATCTGCATGATGAGCGGATACCCGCTGCTGCCGTCCACCGTGACACCGCTTCACGGAAGAAAATCCCGATGAAAGATTCGGTTTCTGCCCCGATTGAGGACTCTGCCGAACCGCAACCAGTCGTTCAGTTGCCGCTTCTGGCAAAACCCCGGAACGCGGTCACCTTACTCATTGAGGATGCCGCACAACTTGACGCGGCGGTTACCACACTGGCCCAGGAGGTTGGAGCATTCGCGCTAGATGCCGAACGCGCCAGCGGATTCCGTTACTCATCGCGTGCGTATCTGGTGCAGGTGCAACGCGGCAATTCGCCAATCTACCTTATTGACCCAGCAAAGGTCAGCCCAGATGGCTCCGCCGAGCCATTCTCTGGATTGGCTAAGGTACTGGCTACCGACACCTGGATTTTGCACGCGGCTACCCAGGATCTTGCTTGCCTAGCGGAGTTGGGGCTAAAGCCCACTCGCCTTTTTGACACCGAGCTGGGTGGACGAATTGCAGGCCTTCCACGTGTGGGCTTGGGCGCGATGACTGAGAATCTGCTGGGTTTCCGTCTTGCCAAGGAGCACTCGGCCGTTGACTGGAGTCAGCGTCCAATGCACGCAGACTGGCTCAACTACGCGGCGCTTGACGTTGATGTTTTACCAGCCCTTATGGCTGCTGTCGCCGCTGAGTTAGCCGCTCAAGACAAGACTGCGATTGCCCAGGAAGAATTCGACCATCTTTTGGGTTTCGCACCCAAACCGCCAAAGCTGGACCGCTGGCGTGGGCTCAGCGGGCTGCACGATGTCAAAGACCAATCAAAGCTGGCAATCGCCCGTTCGCTTTGGCAGGCGCGTGAGGCCTTAGCGGTGAAGATGGATGTCTCCCCCGGCCGACTGGTCCCGGACTCGGCAGTGGTCGCCGTAGTCAAAAACACTCCACGTTCCCGTTCGGAACTTGCCGGACGCAAAGACTTTAATGGTCGTGCGAGTCGAACCTATCTAGACACCTGGTGGAAGGCCATCGAGGATGGGCTTGAGACCCGCGACCTACCGCCGCTTCGCCTTCCAGCAACCGGAATCCCAAATCACCGCAATTGGGTTGTCAAATTCCCTGCGGCCGATGCCAGATTAAATGCTTTGAAGCCAGTCATGGCCGCCCTGTCGGAGCAACTGAAAATGCCGGCAGAAAACGTTCTGACTCCTGACTTCATGCGCCAATTGGCTTGGGAGCCACCTGTATCCTGCACCGAGGAACAGGTTGAAATTGCGCTCAAGGCTCTAGGCGCCAGAAATTGGCAGGCGACTGTCTGTGCTCCGGGTTTCGCTAAGGCGCTTGCCGCGCTAGAAACAGCGGCCGCCAACTAGTTTTTGGGCTAGATTTCGAACTAGATTTCCAGTTGGTTTGCTGCAACTGTCGCAGCAGCAGAACCGTCTTCGATTGGGCGTGCGTGTGGCACGCGAGCACCGAGTACCTGCGCAACAATGTCATGAGCGATTGCCTGTGGAGTCAATCCCACGCGCTCCAGGATTTGACCGCGTGAAGCGTGCTCCAGGAACTCGTCGGGCAATCCAATCTCGGTGAGTGCAGTGTCGATCTGAGCATCGCGCAGATCCTGGCGCACCCGGGTACCGATGCCACCAACTTTGACGCCATCTTCGATAGTGACAACCAGGCGGTGACCGCGTGAGAGCTCGAGTACCGATTTCGGCACCGGAACCACCCAGCGTGGATCCACCACAGTGGCACCAATGCCTTGCGCGGTGAGCAACTTGGCTACGTCTAGAGCGACGGACGCCATGGACCCAACCGCAACCAGCAGCACGTCCTTGCTCGGTGCTTCGAAAAGAACATCTACGCCATCACCGAGACGGCGGACCGACTTGATTTCGTTGCTGACGGTACCTTTGCCGAAACGCAGCAGGGTCGGCGCATCCGTAACGGCGACCGCCTCATTGAGCTCTTCGCGAAGCCGGGCGGCATCACGAGGCGCCGCAATGCGAATTCCCGGAACCACTTGGAATACTGCCAGGTCCCACATGCCGTGGTGACTGGCACCATCTGGCCCGGTAACTCCGGCACGGTCCAGCACAAAAGTGACACCGGCCTTGTGCAACGCAACGTCCATCATTACTTGGTCGAAGGCCCGGTTCATGAAGGTGGCATAGACCGCAACCACCGGGTGTAATCCGCCAAAAGCCATTCCGGCTGCGCTAGTAACAGCGTGCTGCTCGGCAATTCCGACGTCAAAGACCCGGGTCGGGTATTTTTTCGCAAAGGCGGCAAGACCAACCGGATTAAGCATCGCTGCGGTGATGCCGATAACCTCAGGGCGCTGGTCTGCGATTCGAACGATTTCTTCGGAGAACACGCCGGTCCAGCTTTGACCCGACTTATCTTCGAGTGATTCACCGGTTGTCGGGTCAATTTGACCCACCGCGTGGAACTGATCTTCGTCGTTCAGCATTGCTGGGTCGAAGCCCTTGCCCTTTTGGGTGATTGCGTGAACGATTACCGGGTAACCGTAGTTCTTAGCCTGGCGCAGGGCGGCTTCCATCGCTTTGATGTCGTGACCATCCACCGGACCGATGTACTTGATGTCCAGGTTTGGGAACAGGCCACCGGGTGCAAAGCTTGCAAGCAGGCCCTTACCTGCACCGCGGGCAGCCGAATATGTCAGGCGTCCGAGCAGACCAAAAGACTCGAAGAATCGCTTGGAGGCACGGTAGGCCTTGCGATACATGCCCTGTGTGCGGATGGTGTTCAGGTAACGAGCAAAACCGCCGATGGTTGGAGCATAGGAACGACCGTTGTCATTCACTATGATTACCAATTTGCGATCGTTGTCGTCCGATATGTTGTTGAGTGCTTCCCAGGTCATTCCGCCGGTGAGCGCGCCATCGCCCACGACCGCCACTACGTAACGATCGTTCTGGTTGGTTGCCTTGAACGCCTTGGCGATTCCATCGGCCCAAGACAGCGACGAGGACGCGTGTGAAGACTCGACTACGTCGTGCTCCGACTCGGAGCGCTGTGGATAACCGGCTAGCCCCTCACGTTGGCGCAAGGCGCTGAAGTCTTGGCGTCCGGTAAGCAACTTGTGGACGTAGGACTGGTGTCCGGTGTCAAAAATAATCGGGTCATTTGGCGACTCGAAAACTCGGTGAATGGCTACCGTAGTTTCCACCACACCAAGGTTTGGCCCTAGATGGCCGCCGGTACGGGCAACTTCGTGTACTAGAAATTGGCGAATCTCCCCACAGAGCTGAACCAGTTCCTCACCCGAGAGACCATCTAGGTCCCGGGGATTGGTTATGCGGCTCAGAATGCCCATGGGGAGATTCGCTTAGGTTTAGTTGACCAGGCTGCGCAGAACGTACTGCAGGATTCCGCCGTTACGGTAGTAGTCGGCCTCTCCCGGAGTGTCAATGCGTACCACAGCGTCAAACTCGACAACTGGCTTACCAGCTGGCGAGTGCGAGCTTGGGCTAGCAACTACGCGAACGGTCTTTGGGGTCACACCTTCGTTTAGTTTCTCGACGCCAGTGATGTTGAACACCTCGGTGCCGTCAAGACCAAGCGAGTTAGCGTTCTGGCCGGCTGGGAATTGCAGTGGAAGAACACCCATACCGATCAGGTTGCTGCGGTGAATGCGCTCGAAAGACTCGGTGATTACGGCGCGAACACCCAGCAGGCGGGTACCCTTGGCTGCCCAGTCACGCGATGAACCCGAACCGTATTCCTTACCACCGAGGATCACGAGGCCGGTGCCCTGTGCCTGGTAGTTGGCGCTCGCATCGAAGATGAAGGCCTGTGGAGCGTCTGCCTGAGTGAAGTCGCGAGTGTAGCCACCCTCAACGCCATCCAGCAGCTGGTTCTTTAGTCGAATGTTTGCGAAGGTACCGCGAATCATGACCTCGTGGTTTCCACGACGCGATCCGTAGCTGTTGAAGTCAACGCGCGAAACACCGTGCTCGGTCAGGTACTTACCGGCTGGCGAGTCGGCCTTGATGCTACCGGCAGGGCTGATGTGGTCGGTGGTCACCGAGTCGCCCAGCTTTGCCAGAACGCGTGCATCGAGGATGTCGGTGACCGCGTCCGGGGTGTGCTTCATGCCGTCGAAGTAAGGTGCCTTGCGTACGTATGTCGAGTTCTCGTCCCAGGTGAAGACAGCACCCTCAGGGGTTGGCAGGGCACGCCAGCGAGCGTCTCCCTCGAACACCGAGGCGTACTGGGTCTTGAACATGTCCGAGTTGATGCTGGTGTCGATGGTCTTCTGAACCTCATCGGCGGTCGGCCAGATGTCTTTGAGGAAGACATCGTTACCGGCCTGGTCCTGGCCCAGTGCGTCGTTTTCGAAGTCGAAGTCCATGGTTCCGGCCAGCGCATAGGCAATAACCAGCGGAGGCGAAGCCAGGTAGTTCATCTTCACGTCTGGGTTGATGCGACCCTCGAAGTTACGGTTTCCCGAAAGAACTGCGGTCACAGCAAGGTCGTTCTCGTTGATAGCTGCCGAGATGTTCTCGTCCAGAGGACCCGAGTTACCGATACAGGTGGTGCAACCGTAGCCAACCAGCTGGAAGCCTAGAGCATCGAGCGAGTCGGTCAGGCCGGCCTTGTGGTAGTACTCGGTGACAACCTTGGATCCCGGAGCCAGCGAGGTCTTAACCCACGGCTTTGCCTTAAGACCCTTTGCAACCGCCTTCTGGGCAACCAGACCAGCAGCCAACATCACCGAAGGGTTGGAGGTGTTGGTGCACGAGGTGATTGAGGCAATGGTCACGTGACCGTTGTCAACCTGGTAGTCGCTGCCCTTGACGTCGGTTGGCTTGTGGGCCTGAGCGCTGTAGGTAGGAAGCGCCGCGTGGAACGACTCCTTCGCCTTAGACAGCTCGATACGGTCCTGAGGGCGCTTCGGGCCGGCAATGCTTGGCACCACGGTCGAGAGGTCAAGCTCGAGGTACTCGCTGAAGCGAGGCTCGATAGAGGCATCGTGCCAAAGGCCCTGGGCCTTGGTGTACGCCTCGATGAGGGCAATCTGCTCTTCGGTGCGGCCGGTTACACGCAGGTAGTCCAGGGTCACTTCGTCGATTGGGAAGATCGCAACGGTCGAGCCGAACTCTGGGCTCATGTTTCCGATGGTGGCGCGGTTAGCTAGCGGCACCGAGGTAACGCCTTCGCCGTAGAACTCCACGAACTTGCCAACCACACCGTGCTTGCGCAGCATGTCGGTGATGGTCAAAACAACGTCGGTGGCAGTAACGCCGGTAGGGATTGCGCCCTTTAGCTTGAAACCGACAACCTTTGGAATCAGCATCGAAACTGGCTGGCCAAGCATTGCTGCCTCGGCCTCAATGCCACCAACACCCCAGCCAAGCACGCCAAGTCCGTTAACCATGGTGGTGTGCGAGTCGGTACCAACGCAGCTGTCAGGGTATGCCTGGAGCTCGCCGTTTACCTCGCGGGTCATTACAACGCGCGCTAGGTACTCGATGTTGACCTGGTGAACGATACCGGTGCCAGGAGGAACAACCTTGAAGTCGTCGAAAGCGGTCTGGCCCCAACGCAGGAACTGGTAGCGCTCGCCATTGCGCTCGTACTCAAACTCCACGTTCTTCTCGAAAGCGTCTGCGCTTCCGGCAACGTCGATAACCACCGAGTGGTCGATGACCATTTCGGCAGGCGCCAGCGGGTTGATGCGCTTAGGGTCGCCACCGAGTTCTGCAACTGCCTCACGCATGGTAGCGAGGTCGACCACGCAAGGTACACCGGTAAAGTCCTGCATGATCACACGGGCAGGAGTGAACTGAATCTCGGTGTCAGGTTCTACGGATGGGTCCCAGTTGACCAGGGCATTGATGTGGTCAGCCGTGATGTTCGCGCCATCTTCGGTGCGAAGTAAGTTTTCCAGCAGGACCTTCAAGCTGAAAGGCAGGGTCTTGGCATCAACCGAGTTGAGGCGGAAATAGCGGTAGGACTTGTCGCCTACCTTTAGGACATCAGAGGATCCGAAACTGTTTACCTTGGACAAGCGTCCACTCCTAATCTTGCAGCGATTAACTCTTAAAAAATACCACTAGGGCTTGGTCAAAATGACGCTTCTGGCAGCCATCCACGTGAACCAGATGCAAAGTGCATAGATTGGCGTGCCTAGAACCAGTTTTGCTATTCCCAAAGCCTGGATATTGTTAGCAAAGAACAGCGGAAGTTCAACAGCCAGTCGAAGCGAAAATAGGCCGACCCACATGATTGTGATCAGGTTGAAGCGCGTAAGGAGTGACCGATTCTGACGCCAGGTGACACCCCAACCCTTGAAGAATCCAACCAAAACGCCGATCAGCGGCCAGCGAACCAGAACTGAAAGCAACAGCACCGATCCGTAGCCGGCGTTGGTGAAGAATCCGGGTACGTAGTACTCCTTTGCACCACCGGGAGTTGCAAGCGCCAGCCACGCCGAAATTGCGGTTAGCACCGCGCCGGAAATGGCTTGGGTTATAGGTTTGCGCTGAGCAACCTGTTTGATGATGCTTGCAAGCGATAACGCGGCGGAGACGCCCACTGCCCACAGGGTGTTTTGCCAAATCGTGTAAATCAGCAGGAACGCTGTTGGAGGAACGGCCGACTCAACGATGCCAACCCAACCACCGAGGCTGGCTAGAAGCGAATTTGCATCGAATACCGCACGTTCTCCATCCAGCCGCAAACCCAGCCGGGATGCGGCCGCGCTGGTGAGGCGGGAATCTTGAGGTTCTCCCCCGAGATCATTAAGTGATCCGATTTCCTCCTGCGGTGCATCGGCACTCTCTTGCGGATCGATCATGCCAGCAGTCCACCGATAGCGTGGCGCGGTGGGGCTACGACTCCGCTTGGAATGTGGAGTGGCAGCAAGTCGCGTGGCGGGACGGGCTCGCTACCGCGGTCGACCGAAACGCTACGGAAAACAGATTCGATTTGATTAGCCGCTGCGGGGTCATTAATGGCGGCCCCTCCAATGACACCCCTTAGGAACCAGCGTGGCCCGTCAACGCCGATGAAGCGTGCGAAACGTTTGGTGGTTTCTTCGGGGGTTGAATTTGGCAATTGGGCAATCAACTCGGGGCCAAAGGAGCCGACTCGCTCCTCAATCAGGCCGCCCTGACTTCGGATGCTCTGCCCTATTTGAGTGCGAATTTCATGCCAAATGCCCTCGGACTTAGGGGCAGCGAATGCTTGCAACTGAAGAGTTGATTGATTAAGTGTTATCGAAACAGACACCACCCGCTGGGTGCTTTCTTCGATCTCGAGTCGAATGTCCATGCCCTGGGTAGGAATGATTCTGATCGAACCAAAGTCTCCGTAACTGTCAGGATTAGACACCTCGGACCAGTCAAATGGGCCAGCATTTGCCCGATTCAATGGTGCCGACTTTGCAGTGTTGTACTCCGCCATGAGGACCTAGTTGGTGCCGGTAGAGCCGAATCCACCGGTTCCTCGGTCGGATTCTGGCAGCTTCTCGACAACCACGAACTGGGCAATTTCCACTGCCTGAATAACTAGCTGAGCAATGCGGTCACCGCGCTCAACTTTGAACTCATTTTTTAGATCGGTGTTGAGCAGTGTCACAGCAATTTCGCCTCGGTAACCGGCATCAACCGTGCCGGGGGCATTCAAAACGGTGATTCCCTGCTTGGCTGCGAGACCGGAACGTGGGTGCACCAACGCTACGTATCCGTTTGGTAGGGCAATCGAAACGCCAGTCTTGAACATGCGTCGTTCACCGGGAGGAATCACTCCTGACTCTGCAGAGCGAAGGTCAGCACCGGCATCCCCAGGCATGGCATATGTCGGCAAAAACTCGGGGGCGGCAACGGTAAGTACAGGCAAATTGGTCACCTTTAGAGCGTAATCTAATCAGGTGACCAAACCGAGTAGCAGCCCAAGCAACTATCGTGAACGGGTTCTACCCAGTGCCGGTGCCTTATGGCCAGTGCTTTTAATCATTCCGGCCGCCTACCTGACGCTTCTTCCGTTCAGCAACCGCATCGGTGAATTCGGCGGCGTTGGTCTCGGCATCTTGTTTACTGTTGCAGTGCTCGTAAGCATCTGGTTTGCAGCACCGGTCATCGAAGTCGATGAGCGTGGTTTCTCGGTAGGCGAGGCGAATCTTCCGCTGGACGTAATTACCGGGTACGAGGTCGTGACAGCGGATCGTGCCTTCGTTGAACGCGGAACGAATCTTGACCCGGCCGCTTATGTGCGTTTTCAGTTATCGGTCAACAGTCTGATCAAACTTCAGATCGATGATCCGCAGGATCCAACGCCGTACTGGTTGATCGCCACCCGCAATCCGCAGGCAATCGCCGACGTAATCACCGGTTTAGCCAAGTAACTAAGTACCTTTCTTCTGCGAAAATTCTGATTTCCGGACTGTGGCAAGAGAAAAACGCACCCCAAACTTTGGGGTGCGTTTATTAGTAAACCTAGCTTTTGGTTAGAAGGCGCACTCGGTGCAGATGTTCTTGTGACCTGCTGCCATCTGGGTGCGGTGCTTCACGATGAAGCATTCCATGCAGGTGAACTCGTCTTCCTGCTTTGGGACAACCACAACGTCGAGCTCTTCGTGCTCGACGTCTGCCTGAAGGAGATTCACGCCAAGGTCAGACTCATCCATGTCGCTTGAAGCGTGGACCGGAGTCTGAGTACCCTCTTTGATCTCTTCTAGCGACGTAGTTTCGTCGTCATTTTTGCGCGGTGCATCGTAGTCAGTAGCCACCAGCGTCCCTCTCGAAATCGTTACTAAAACGTGCATAGTCTGCAACACGCAAAGGCAGAATACACTCAAGAACACGCCGGAAACTGTAAGTTTCTATCGAATTACTAAACACACCGTCGGTTGGGCGGCCAAATTCCTTAGTTCCATTCCATTCAATGGCAAGATTTTGGCTAGAAAGGCGGATTCTGATGCAAGACCTCAGGCTGGAAAGCAATGACGGCGAGTACCTGGTACTCGAAAGTCCCGACGGCACTACTTTCCGTCTGCTGATTGATGAGACTCTTCGCAAGGCAGTTCGCCGTGAAACCGTTACCGCTGAAGATTCCAACCGCATCAGTCCAAGAGATATCCAGCTTGAAGTTCGCTCCGGCGTGACCATTGAGGAATTGGCTCAAAAGACTGGCGCCAGCCTGGAATACATCGAAAAGTTTGCAGCGCCAGTAGTTGATGAGCTTGCCCACGTTGTGAGTAGCGCACTTTCGGTACGAATCACTATGGCCGGAGATCGCTACAACGAGACCACCCAGGTTGAGTTTGGCGAGGTGGTTGCTAATCGACTGGCAGCAAGTGGCATAGTCCAACACAGTTGGAGCGCGCGCAAGAGCGACAATCACGGCTGGCAACTGCACTGCCGCTTTGAAGACACACAAGCCACCTGGGCTTTTGACCCTCGAAAACTGTTGCTCACACCAGAAAACGAGGCCGCCATTGGCTTGAGCGCTCAGCAAAGCCTGACCGAGAGCCCCATCCCACGACTGCGCCCTGTAGACGCTGTCGTCAGCGCGCCGGCCAGCTTCGAACCAACCTTCGCCGAACCGATTCCTCCGGTAACTGAGGCGCTGACAATCGTTGCCGAACCGGCCCAAGCCGAACCAATGAAGTTAGCTCCAGTGACCGAAATCGCTCCTGTTGTCATCGCCGAGCCAGCTCCGGTTGCGACTAGTAACACAGCGACCCAGGATCTTGGAAATACCGCAGAGTTTGAGGGAGTAATTCCATTTGGCCGTCAGGTGCCAAGCAAGCCACACTACGCCAGTACCACCGAGGCACCGAGTATCGACAGCGAAGCAGGTAGCGATCTAGCAAACACCGCCGACTTGCTAGATGCACTGCGCAAGCGCCGTATCGAGCGCGAGCGAGATGTCCTGGCTGCTACCACCGGCAGCATCTCGATAATTCCGGACGCCGAAGCGGAGACTCAGGTTTCTTCATTTGTTCCAGAGGTCGAGGTCCAGTCGCAGCTGTCGGCGACCGCCCCGATTGACCTGATTCCTGAACCGGTTGATTTCGAGACCGATCAGTCTTACCCGGAAGACGTCCCGTTTAGTGAGTCCTTAGAGCCGGAGAAGCCAAAGAAGACTGGCCGAAGCTCTATGCCTAGTTGGGACGAAATCGTCTTCAACACCCGTCACGACGAGGACTAGGCTCTAAAGCCACCCCACCCCAAAAGTGGAATGCTCATTTCCACGGAACTCAACGCGCCGTGTTGGCCAACCATATTCAGGCTCGCTGCAGGAGCGTAGCCTCGGTGATAAAAGGCAACATTCTTCGTTGCCAGCACGAACAGGTCTGGAAGCTTCAAGGAAACATCGGGCCGAAGTTTGCCGTACCAACCTGCGGCAACTACATCCGACTTTGACAACACCAAACCACGGTCACCTATGAAATCCTGAAGTTCCTTTTGCATTGCCTGCTGAACGCTTGGATTCCCAAGGTAAATGAAGTTGACTCGCGGGTCACCCGAAACATCAACCACCGACGACCACTCTGTCTTTGCTTCGTCTAGGTAGACGTGAGCATGAGCTGGAATATCAATTACCCCATGGTCGGCGGTCAGTAGCAGTGAATCGGTTTTACCTAAAGCAGCCGAAAGCGTGCGAACCTGGCTGTCAACTTCTTCGAGGGCTGCCAGCCACTTATCAGATGACACACCCTGGGCGTGGCCAATCTGGTCTAGTTCGGGAATATACAGATAGGCAATAAAATCGCTGCGCTCGGTACGTAGCAGTTCGCGTGCAACATCGAAGCGATCTGCAATTGTCTTACCGGCGAGGTATTTGGCGCCGGTCATTGTCGCCTGTGTGAAGTCACTGCCTTCATAAGCCTTTGGGCCGATCGAATAGGCCCCCACACCGCTTGCCAAAGCGCGTTCGGTAACGGTCTGACTATGCTGCCAATCGAGCGGCCGGTGTTCTGCATCCCAGCCGTTTAGCAGGTTGAACGCGGTATGCGTTTTGCGATCGAACACCTTGTAACCAACCAAACCATGCGTCCCCGCGCTGTCTCCAGTGGCAAAACTTGCAATGCTGGAGGCCGTGGTGCTTGGGAAGCCGCAGGATATGTTTTTGCGACCCGCCATGGCTTGGTTAAGGAATGGAGCGTGGCCAGCGGCTGCCTTTATATTCTGGGAACCGAGTCCATCCACGAGAATCGCGATAACGCGTTTTGAGTCCCGAAAGTTCAATCGATTTTCGCTGCCAGTGACAGCCCCGAGCGAACTGATAAACACATCGGAAAGCCTCCCAAAAGTGCTGGGAATCGCGGGTAGCATCGTAGACATCCCATCCAGTTTGGCACAGCAGGGTTATGACCACCGAAAACCAGATTCAAGAACGCATCCAGGACATCGATCTACGCGATGAGATGCAAGAATCCTTCCTCGAGTACTCTTACTCGGTCATTTATGCGCGCGCTCTGCCCGACGCCCGAGACGGCTTGAAGCCGGTTCAGCGACGCATCGTTTACCAGATGGGTGAGATGGGTCTGCGCCCAGACAAGGGGCATGTTAAGTCGGCCCGTGTGTCCGGCGAGGTGATGGGAAAGCTTCACCCGCACGGTGACGGCGCAATCTACGATGCAATGGTTCGTATGGCTCAGCCATTCACGCTGCGCGTTCCACTGATTGATGGTCACGGCAACTTCGGCTCCCTAGACGATGGTCCAGCGGCGGCCCGCTACACCGAGGCTCGCCTCTCCCCCGCGGCGCTCCTGATGAATCAGGACCTCGATGAGGACACTGTAGATTTCCGTCCCAACTATGACGCCCAGCTGACCGAACCAGAGGTTCTTCCGGCTGCATTCCCTAACCTCTTGGTCAATGGCTCGGCTGGTATCGCCGTTGGTATGGCTACCAACATGGCGCCACACAATCTGCGTGAGGTGGTTGCTGCCGCGATTCACCTGCTGAATAACCCTCAGTGCACAACTGCCGACTTGATGGAGCACATTCCGGGTCCGGACCTTCCTACCGGTGGAATTATCGTCGGGCTCGATGGAGTCCGTGATGCCTACGAGACTGGTCGCGGTTCTTTTAAGACCCGTGCCCGGGTGAGTGTAGAGACCGTGAGTCCCCGCAAACAGGGCATTGTGGTTACCGAGCTGCCGTACCTCATTGGTCCAGAAAAACTGATCGAAAAGATCAAAGAGGGCGTCAACAACAAGAAGATTCAGGGCATTTCCGACGTAACCGATCTGACCGACCGCAACAATGGGCTTCGGCTCATCATCGAGCTGAAGACCGGATTCGACCCACAGAGTGTTCTCGAACTGCTTTACCGCTTCACCCCGCTGGAAGACTCGTTCTCTATCAACAACGTTGCTCTTGTCAATGGTCGCCCGCAGACCCTTGGACTGCGTGATCTGCTGGGTGTTTACCTGGCGCACCGCATTATTGTGACTCGCCGACGCACCAAGAACCGCCTTGGGAAGCGTCAGGCGCGCCTGCACCTGGTGGAAGGCCTGCTGAAGGCCATCGTCAACATCGATGAGGTAATCCGTATCATTCGTGCCGCCGATGAGGTCGATGAAGCACGATCGGGTCTGATGTCTGCATTTGAGTTGAGTGAGCTCCAGGCCGAATACATTCTGGAACTTCGCCTTCGACGACTGACCAAGTTCTCGAAAATCGAATTGGAATCCGAGCGCGATCAATTGCGTCGTGAAATTGCTGAACTAGAGCACCTGCTGCGGGACGACGCTGCACTCCGAAAGCTCGTTGCCGACGAGCTATCTGAGGTTGCGGATAAGGCGGGCGACGAGCGTCGTACCACCCTCATCTCGGATGCCAACCAGGTGGTAACCAGCACTGCTAAAAAGGCTGCAGCGAGTGCAGAGCTGGCTGACACTCCATGTCAGGTGGTTCTGACTGCAAGCGGAATGATTGCCCGCAGCGGAACAGCGACAGAGGCTGCTGGAAGCGGCAAACGACGACGCCACGATGCCATCCGTGCCAGTTTTGCCAGCACCACCCGATCTGATGTCGGTTTCGTGACCAGCAAGGGTCGCATGTTGCGAATTCACGTCGGCGACATCCCGTCCAGCGGTGAAGCATTCGATCCAGGGATGGCAGCAAGCGCAAAGACCTTCCTAGGGCTCCCTAAGGACGAGCAAGTGCTAAACGTTATTCCGTTGCTCGAGACCAGCCAGTTGGCGCTAGGCACCAAGCAGGGTGTGGTCAAGCGTGTTTTGCCGGACTTCCCGCCAAAGGACGAGTTTGAGCTCATCGGCCTAAAGGATGGTGACTCCGTCATTGGTGCCGCGCTTGCCGCGGAAGGCGATGAACTGGTCTTTGTTTCCTCCGATGCACAGTTGCTGCACTTCCCTGCCTCTGCGGTTCGTCCACAGGGGCGCCCAGCCGGCGGTATGGCCGGTATCAACTTGGATAACAGTGCCAGCGTCATCTTCTTTGGCGTGGTCACCGATCGCGAAAATTCGGTCGTGCTGACGGCAGCGAATGCCAGCGACATGATTCCGGGCACCGATCCGGGTAGTGGCAAGGTTTCTGCCCTTTCAGAATTCCCGGGTAAGGGTCGCGCCACCGGTGGAGTTCGCGCTCAACGCTTTATTCGCAGCGAAGACCAGCTCTACTTCGCTCACGTTGGTCACAAGTTGGGTGCCCTAGCCCTCGATGGTCGCCCTGTCGATCTCCCTGAGGAGCTAGCCAAGCGCGATGCGAGCGGTGCCCTGCTACCGAACGTAATCGGCAGTGCCGGCCAAATCGACTAGCTAGTTATTAGTTCCGCTTCTATGCGCTCGCGCTCGAAGCCAGTTGATAAAACTTCGATGTGTTTGCCATCGAAGGAAATTAACTACGCGTCGATGCGCTCGCGCTCGAAGCTGTCGGCACTATCCACGATGAAGTCACGGCGCGGCGACACATCGTTGCCCATCAGGAGTTCAAATACTTGCTCGGCGGTCGCGCCATCCTCGACGCGTACGCGGCGTAGCAGGCGCTTGCTGCGGTCCATAGTGGTCTCCGCCAGCTGATCGGCATCCATCTCGCCAAGACCCTTGTAGCGCTGAATTGGTTCCTGATAGCGCTTGCCCTGCTTCTCCAACTTAGAAAGCAGATTTTCAAGTTCGGCCTGACTGTAGGTGTAGAGCACATCGTTAGGCTTTGAGCCCGGGTTGATGACTACAACTCGGTGCAGTGGCGGAACGGCTGCATATACGCAGCCGGCTTCCACCAGGGGCCGCATGTACTTGAAGAACAGTGTCAGCAAGAGGGTTCGGATGTGTGCACCGTCGACGTCGGCGTCTGACATCAGAATCACTTTGCCATAGCGGGCGGCATCAAGATCGAAAGAGCGTCCGGATCCGGCACCAATTACCTGGATGATTGAGGCGCACTCGGTGTTTGAGAGCATGTCCGAGACCGATGCCTTTTGAACGTTCAGGATTTTTCCACGAATAGGCAGCAGCGCCTGGAACTCGCTGTTGCGAGCCAACTTAGCTGTGCCTAACGCGGAGTCTCCCTCAACGATAAAGAGCTCGGAACCGGCGGTGTCCTGGGTTCGGCAGTCCACCAATTTGGTTGGAAGCGAGGAACTCTCGAGCGCGTTTTTACGTCGCTGAGTTTCCTTGTGGGTTCGCGCCGAGACTCGCGCCTTCATCTCTGAAACGACCTTCTCAAGCAGGACCGCAGCCTGCTGTTTATCTGCGGTCTTGTTGCTCTCTAGGCGCTCTGTGAGATTCTTTGCAAGAACATTGGCGACAATGTTTCGAACAGCCGGGGTTCCAAGGACTTCTTTGGTCTGACCCTCAAACTGTGGTTCCGGAAGGCGAACCGTGACCACGGCGGTGAGGCCGGCCATGGCGTCTTCCTTTTCAACCTTGTCGTTGCCCGGTTTTAGTTTGCGGGAATTTGCTTCCACCTGCTGGCGAATGGTCTTGAGTAGAGACTGTTCGAATCCAGAGATGTGGCTGCCGCCCTTTGGCGTTGCAATGATGTTCACAAACGATTTGACTGTGGATTCGTAGCCGGTACCCCAACGAAGCGCCAGGTCAACTTCGCAGGTGCGGGACACCTCACGGCTTACCATGTTGCCCTGTTCGTCCAACACTGGCACGGTCTCGGTGAAGTCACCGGTCCCAGTTATGCGCCAAGTTCCGGTGAGCGCGGTATCTGGTGCTAGGTAGTCGGCAAACTCAGTGATGCCACCGTCAAATTTGTAATCCTGGCGTGCCGGTTCGGTGCCAGTCAGGTCTTCGATGTGAATGCCCAGCCCTGGAACTAAGAAGGCTGTCTGGCGGGCGCGGTCGGCTAGATCGCTGGCTGAAAACGTGGCGTCCTTAATGAAAATCTGCGGGTCGGACCAGTAACGAATGCGGGTACCGGTTTGCCCCTTGGCGACTTTGCCGATGACTCGCAACTCGCTCTTGTCGTCGAACGGCTTGAAGGTATTGCCGGGTGCGATGCCCTTGGCATCATCAAATATGCCAGGCTCGCCACGACGGAAGGACATCGCATAGGTCTTGCCATCGCGGTCCACCTCCACGTCAAGTCGCTGAGAAAGCGCGTTCACCACCGAGGCGCCCACACCGTGTAGACCGCCCGAGGAAGCATAAGAGCCCGAGCCGAATTTTCCACCCGCGTGCAGCTTGGTGAAAACTACCTCAACACCGGATAGACCGGTCTTTGGCTCGATGTCTACCGGAATGCCGCGGGCGCGGTCGCGAACCTCTACCGAGGAATCCGGGTGGAGAACGATTTCAATTGACTCACCAAAGCCGGCAAGGGCCTCATCCACCGAGTTATCGATGATCTCCCACAGGCAGTGCATTAGGCCGCGGGAATCGGTGGAACCGATGTACATTCCAGGACGCTTGCGAACCGCCTCTAGGCCTTCTAGGACGCTGAGATGGCGGGCGGAGTAATCGGTGTTTGGCACCTAAAAATGCTAGCCTCCCCCGCCGTCTTCGACGGTGACCAACACGGCAACCGAAGCGCTACGCGATTAGCGAACTAAGGCGCAAATAGCGCAAAAATGTTGCCGGAGTATGGTGAAATATTGTGTACCGAGAGGGGTTGCACCATGAGCACCGAAACCACCACCACCGAGACCCGCGAAACCGCTGACAACACTGCGCTGTCCGTGATTGATCGCTGTGACGCTTGTGGCGCTCAGGCTTATGTGCGTGTCACCCTTTCGACCGGCGAACTACTGTTCTGCGCCCACCACGCAAACGAGAACAAAGAGAAGCTTCAGCCGATCGCCCTGTCCTGGCACGACGAGACCGAAAAACTGCTCGCTCGCTAAAGAGCTGGAAGTTCCTCTGCGGCTTCTAGTTGCCAGATTTGGCCACAAACCCGATTCAAAGTTTCAATCCACGAGCCTAATTCGTGGCTTCGTGACGCCGGCCATTCTAGACGTGCGGATCGCACTGCCGCTCGGGCAGCAAGGTCGACTAGTTTCGGATTTTTAGCGAAGACTGGTCCGTGCAACATAGTGCAGATCAGGTTTTCGCTGGCAACCAGATTGGGTAAACCGCTATCCGTGTTCCGGTATCCCAGTGCTCTAATGGTTCCGAGTGAACCGACCTCAAACTGCGACACCCGATCACCCCGGGCAATCATTTCTGTTACCTGGCTATGCTCGGCCAGCCATTCGAAACTTGAACCAACTACCAGGCCGGGAACCTGTTGCTTCACAGCAGTCCAGTCGATTGCTTCAAGGTGGGTCTCAATGCTGGCCATCGCGGCCTTGCTGCCGTGACCGACAAGCACAAAGTCTGATTCAAGCATCGCTTGCGTGGTATTCGCGGATCGAATCTCGACCTCAAAACCCGCGGCCACAAGGTACCTTTTTAGCGCTAGCAGATTACCCTGATCGCCATTAAGGTTTAGCCGACTACCAAAGGCAGTGCCAAGAATGATCGGTTTCATCGCTGCACCTCATCTGGGCTCGTGAAGCCAAGCATTCGTCTAATTCGGCGCATTGCATCGGCCGAGAAAATTACGGTACGAATCCCCTGCGATGGCTCTGGAAGTGCCAACCAGTGGTCGAAGGCGGCCTCTAGGTCATCGGTGGAAAGCGCGGGGTTGAAGCCGTGGTGGCGAAGCCAAAGTTCGGCCTCTGCCACATTGAATCCGGTTACGACATCTACTGGCGAAAGATTACGCGGGTCCACAGTCCAGAGCCAGGATGGATCGTGAACATCGCGCCCGATCGCAAACATGACACGTTCAAGGTTCTTGGGTAGGTTATCCAGGTTCAGTTGAGTGCTAATCGGATTTTGAACCAGGATGAACTCGACGGGTACACCGCGGACCTGGACAACCTCACCGCGGGCAAAAACCGGTGGAAGTTCCGCCAGGGTCCTGCGCGCGAGCTCTAGGTCAAAATCTGCACCGAGGAATTGCTTGGCGGACTCAAGAGCCGCTGCGGCATCTACGGCGAAATGCATGCCACGGTTTGGCAGTTCGAAGTCTGCACGCTTACCGTGACAAGCCAGCTTCAGGTCTTTGCCGTCAAGCTCTAGAACCGTAGTTGTGGTGTTTGGCGTGGGTAGTTCGGGAAGGTAAGTAGGGGCATAACCAAGGGTTTTGACCAGTGACTTGTCTGCGATTCCAAACCAGTGAAGCTTTGCGTTCAGATTCTGCTGTGCAATCAAAACGGTGTTCTGATCATCGGCGTTGAGGATGACGTGGTCAGTGGCAGCGGCAGCGACAGCCGCTAGTTTGTCACGCACCAAGGCAGGATCAACAAAACGATCCAGTTGATCCTCAACCACATTCATGATGGTCACCTGGTTCGGGATTACCTCGGTGACCAGCTCGGCTGCGTGCCCTTCGTCCATTTCGAGAATCGCTACATCAGCGCGAACTCGACCAAACAGGTTAGATCGCTCGAGAATGCTGCTGTAGAAACCCTGCTTGATATTGGCAGTCGACGGGTTGGTAAAGACCGACAATCCGTGAGCGCGCGCAATCGCGACAACCATTTTTGTCGTGGTCGATTTTCCGGCACTTCCGGTAATGATCACTAAACCACGGTCAAACTTTGCAAAGGTTTTCGCAAGAATCCCTGGAGCCAGCTTTGAAACGACCAGACCGGGCAAGGCCGAACCTCCCCCGGGACGAACCATTCGCACCGCGGTGCGAGTAACACGTCCAACGAGGATGGCCGGCAAATACCGCATTTAGTGCTCTAGGAAGTCGCGAAGGTTCTGCGAACGCGAAGGGTGCTTCAGCTTAGACATGGTCTTCGACTCAATTTGGCGGATACGCTCGCGAGTCACGCCAAACTCCTCACCAATCTGGTCCAGAGTCTTCTGAACGCCGTCTCCCAGGCCAAAGCGCGAACGAATAACGCCAGCTTCGCGAGGGTGCAGGGACTCAAGGATTCGCTCAATTTCACGCTGAAGCATGGTGAATCCCACTGCCTCGGCGGGTGCAACAGCCTCGGTGTCTTCAATCAGGTCACCGAACTCGCTATCGCCATCTTCACCGAGCGGGGTCGACAACGAAATTGGCTCGCGACCGTACTTCTGAACTTCGACAACCTTTTCCGGGGTCATGTCTAGTTCGCGAGCCAGCTCTTCCGGGGTCGGTTCGCGGCCCAGGTCCTGAAGCAGCTGGCGCTGCACGCGCGAAAGCTTGTTGATTACCTCAACCATGTGAACCGGGATACGAATGGTACGTGCCTGGTCAGCCATTGCACGGGTGATTGCCTGGCGAATCCACCAGGTTGCATAGGTGGAGAACTTGTAACCCTTGGTGTAGTCGAACTTCTCGACCGCACGGATAAGTCCAAGGTTTCCCTCTTGGATTAGGTCAAGGAACTGCATGCCACGGCCGGTGTAGCGCTTTGCGAGGCTTACCACCAGACGCAGGTTAGCTTCAAGCAGGTGAGCCTTGGCGCGCTGACCGTCCTTGACAACCCAACGTAAGTCACGGGTCATTTCAGGCGAAAGCGAAGCCTTTTCAGACTCAAGTTTTTCCTCGGCAAACAGGCCAGCCTCGATGCGTTTCGCTAGCTCTACCTCGAGCTCGGCGTTTAGCAGCGCAACTTTACCGATCTGCTTTAGGTAGTCCTTTACCGGGTCAGCAGTTGCACCGCTGATGCCGGTGTTCATTGCAGGAAGCTCGTCCTCGTCCTTGTTGGAGATAACGAGTGCCTCAAGCTCCTCAAGGTGCTTTTCTGCCTCGGTCTTTTCTTCAACCAGCTCTTCGGTGGCCTCAGCCTGCACTACACCTGGGGTTGCGTTGGCTTCCTCAACAATTTCGTCGGTCGAAACCTCGAGCTCGACATCGTCAAGCTCTTCTTCGTCGAGTTCATCCTCATCGTCGGCACCCTTAGCGCCCTTAGGCGCCTTTGCTCCCCTAGCCTTCGCCGCCGGTTTTGCGGCGGCTGCCTTGGCGGTCTTGCCGCGGGCAGGCTTTGCTGCAACGGTCTCCTCCTCGGTTTCGGCGACAACCTCTGCGACGTCTTTTGCCTTGCTCTTCTTGGCCTTAGGCTCGGCCTCGACAGCCTTCACCTTAGGCGCGGCGGCGGCCTTTGCCTTGGTGGCTGTGGTCTTTTTCTCGGTAATAACCGGATCCTTTGCTAAATAGGGGTGGCCTATTCCGGGCAGAACTTAGACCCATGTCAAGTCCGGAAAATTCCAGACCTGAATGGGTCGTCTACACGCAATTCTACACGAGGCGCTGGCCGTATTCCGGACAGTCACATGTATCTCAACGTTTCAAAACCGATTTTGTTACGGTTTTCTTCCCACTTGCTCAAGTTTTGTTGTCAGCTGCTCGTTGTACAGATACATGCTGAGGCCGAAACCTATTACGACCAGTACCGTTACGAAGGCGAGTCGGAAGCCATCAAGTGAATAAAGTGGCAAGCCCGCCGCTTTACCAACACTGTTGTAGTAAACATCGAGAACCACTCCGATGACAAACATCATGCTGAAGGTGGCTAGGAATCCACCGATATTGACAAAACCGTTAGTGGAGCCCAGTTCCTTCTTAGGGACATACTGCCTGGTGTAATCGAATGCAACCATGGAGGCAGGGGCGTTCATCGAGGTTGCAACCAACCATCCAATGACAAGCCAAATAGGCGCCTTGCCTGGGTAGGCCAGTAGGACTACCCAACTGACAAGCATCAGCGTCGTGGTGCTGGTGAGCGCCAACTTTCGCCACTGCGGCCGATGGGCGCAGAGCTGGCCAAAGAGGAGACCAAAGACAAAGCCAATGACCACAAACGAACTCAAGATCGCAACCACAGTTGACTTGGGTAGGCCTTCGGCCTGTTCTAGGAAGGGCACTCCCCAGAGCAAAACAATCACTGTGGTTGACGATTGGGTCGTGAAGTGAACCCAGAATGCCATGCGCGTACTCGGGAGTTTTACTGACTCACGAAGTAGCCCGATTCGCTCTTTCAGGATGACAGGTTGGTGTTCCGTCGCGCTCGGCTCATCCGCAATCCAGATCCAGGCGGCAATGCCGAGTATCAGTGCAATGGTTGCCCAGACTGCGAATGCAGTGACCCATCCGGATGCATGTAAAACAAATGAAAACGGAATAGCTGAGACGATTTGGCCGATTTGCCCACCGTTCCCTAGCCACTGTTGAAGTTGGCTGGCTCGCTTGCCATGGAACCAGCCATTTATGAGCCGAATCATTGATATGAAAGTGAAGGCATCGCCGAAGCCAACCAGCATTCGACCAGCTACCGCGCTCTCAAGATTGGGTGCGAACGCTACTAAATATTGCCCAATTGCCATGCTGATAGCGCCGACTGCCAGTAGGAGTCGTGCGCCGTATCGGTCGAGAAGTAGGCCAACCGGAATTTGCATCGCCGCATAGACAGCCAGCTGTGCAACTGCGAGCGTCGATAGTTGCTCGGCGGTGGTGTGGAATCGTTCGGTGGCAACCAAGGAAGCAATTCCCAGGGTGCTGCGCTGACTTACTGCGCTTACGTAAGCTAGTGCGCCGAGCGCGACGATAAAGCCAGCCGAGCGAGTCTTCAAAACTAGATTTCGCTGTCGGATTCGGCGGCGCCGGACGAATCCGAGTCGCTCTCCTTGCGAGATTTCGCTGCCAGGAAGTCCTCTAGTTCGGCAGCGATTTCATCTGCCGTTGGAACCTTGGTCACCGGCTTGCTAATGCTTGGGCGGTTGGGGTTATCCCCGTTCTGGTAGCCCTGTTCCAGCTGAGAAACCATGCGCTGCAGGTCTTGATTCTCAGCCATCTGCTCATTGATTTTGCGATGGAACCTGTTGTTTTCTTCGCGGAGTGGATCGGTGCGGAAAATCAATCCGGTCGCGGCGGAAATCTGCTGGAAAGCGCTGATAGCGACTTCCGGGTAGTCGTTGTCCGATAAATAGTGCGGGACGAGGAAAACAAAACCAGCCATCGGGATTCCCGCTTCGGTGAGCTTCCATTCCAGAACATGAAGCACGTTGCCAGGCACCGAGGTAGACGGCTTCCATTCGGAGACTGCATCGATAAGGTCGCGGCGGTTACCGCTAACGGTGATACCTACCGGACGGGTGTGAGGAATCGGGAATGGGATGCTGTGCACCCAGGTAACTGATGAAACGGCGAACAGTTCGAAGATTTCCTCGAGAGCCTCGACGAATGCTTCCCATTTGAAGTCAGGTTCATAGCCATGCAAAAACAAAAATGGATTACCGGCGTCATCTTTAAGCAGGTACAAACCCAAAATCGGTGGTTCATAGGAGATGATGTGGTCTTTTTCAAAAAACATCACGGGGCGACGACTGCGGTAATCCAGCAATTCGTCATTATCAAACTCGACCACCATCGTGAAGTCGTAGGTTGCAAAAATGCTTTCCGAAACCTGACTGATTGTGCCGCCGGCGTCGCTGAAACCGCTCAAACCCGCAAGCAGCGGCAAACCGAGTGGAACCTCATTGGTTTCCACTGTGAATGCATAAAGGTCAGACGGCTCAATCACGATGCAATTCTAAACAGGCGCTTCCAGTGGAATCATCCCAACACCGACCAACAGCAGTCGTAGGCTGTTCCTCATGCGTGAAATCAAATTTCAAATCACCAGCACTACTTCGTCCAAGCCAGCAACTAAAAATAAGTCAACTCTGGCCATAGTCGTGGTTGGGGCTGCAAAGGTTGGCTCAGCAGTTGAACTAGTTGGCTCCGAAGTTTTCAACCCAACCCAGCTATCAGCAATGGGCATTTCGGGTAAGGCTGAATCGGTGAATCGCGCGGTTGCGGGTGACCAGTCAGTAGCAATCGTCGGGCTAGGTAACGAAACACCTAGCGTGGATGAGTGGCGCGAAATCGGTGGCGCGATTGGGCGTCAGCTTAATGAAGTGCCTGCGCTGGAACTGAGACTGCCGGTGATCGATGTGCTCGAGGCCGAAGCGCTACTCGAGGGAATTGCACTCGGAGACTACGAGTATTCGGGGCGTCCAAGCAAAGGCAAACTGAAAAAGGTAACCCTGGTTACCGATCTAGACGTTGATTCCGCCAGCCTAAAGCGAATCGAGTTCCTGGCACGTGCCGTCGCTACGACCCGAAATCTCTCAGGCACACCCGCCAACCTGCTCTACCCTGCAAAGTTCGCTCAGATCGCTCAAGCCGCCGAAGAGATCGCCGGTGTAAAGGTAGAGGTCTGGGACGAGAAGCGTTTAGCCAAAGATGGTCTTGGGCTAATCGCGGCTGTAGGCATGGGAAGTGTCCGTCCTCCTCGCTTGGTGAAGATCACTTACTCCCCCGTTAAATCGGCAGGCAAGTCCCCTGCCAAGCATCTGGCGCTAGTTGGCAAGGGAATTACCTTTGACACCGGTGGTTTGGCCGTTAAGCCACTTGGTGGAATGCTCGGCATGAAGTACGACATGACTGGCGCCGCCACGGTTTTTGCCGCGATTCAGGCAATCGCAAGCGCCAAGCTGCCTATTCGTGTCAGTGCCTATCTCTGTTTAGCCGAAAACATGCCTTCGGGAAGCGCTATGCGTCCCGGCGATGTCTTCACCGCCCGCAATGGAAAGACTGTAGAGGTCACTAACCCCGACGCCGAGGGTCGCTTGGTGCTAGCCGATGGCATCTGCCTGGCTTCAGAGGAACAACCGGACCTAATCGTTGACGTTGCCACTCTCACTGGCGCTGCTCGAGTGGCACTCGGTGTTCGCTACACAGGCCTAATGGGCTCCACCGAGGGAGTATCTGCAATCGCCGAGGCGGCAGTGCGTTCGGGTGAATTGGCCTGGCACATGCCGCTGGCCAAGGAACTCAAGTCTTTCCTGGACTCACCGGTAGCTGACCTGCAAAACAGCAAGGTTGGAGCAACTGTCGGCGGAATGATTGTTGGTGGATGGTTCCTGCACGAATTCGTTGGAAACAAGGCGGATGGCAGCAAGTTGGAGTGGGCACACCTAGATATCGCAGGCCCAGCGGACAACGAGGGTAGCGCCTATGGCTTTACGCCACATGGCCCAACCGGAGTCATGGTGCGCACTATTTTTGCCCTCGCCGAAAACATGGCTTCCGAGTAGCGGAATATTCGCTACGGCATCCGCGGTTTAAGGCTGCGGATGCTAAAAATCGGAGTAAAGTTTTGTACTGATGCCTGTTTTCTGTAAGGGAGTTCCTCGTGGCTGACCACAACTTTGACGTCGTAATCCTCGGTGGCGGAAGTGGTGGCTACGCAGCCGCTCTTCGCTCGGCCCAGCTCGGTAAGAGCGTTGCACTCGTGGAGCGTGACAAGCTCGGTGGTACCTGTCTGCACCGTGGTTGCATCCCTACCAAGGCACTGCTCCACGCTGCTGAAGTTGCCGACGTAACCCGCGAGGCCGCTGCCTTCGGTGTGAGCGCAACCCTTAATGGCATCGACATGCCAACCGTGAACAACTACCGCGACAGCATCGTCGACCGCCTGTTCAAGGGACTAACCGGCCTGGTTACGCACTCCAAGAACATCACCGTCGTTGCCGGCGAAGGCCGCCTGACCGGCCCTAAGACCATCACCGTGAACGGCGACAACTACACCGGTGCCAACGTCATTCTGGCTACCGGTTCTTACTCCCGTTCGCTTCCTGGCCTTGAGATCGGCGGTCGCGTCATCACGTCTGAGCACGCTCTGCAGCTCAACTTCGTTCCAAACAAGGTCATCGTCCTCGGTGGCGGTGTAATCGGTGTTGAGTTCGCTTCGGTTTGGAAGTCGTTCGGCACTGATGTAACCATCGTTGAGGGCCTCCCAAGCCTGGTGCCTAACGAAGACGCTTCGATTGCAAAGGCGCTTGAGCGCAATTTCCGCAAGCGCGGCATTAACTTCAAGACCGGCGTTCGCTTCAGCGGTGTTACTCAGCACGAAAACGGTGTTGTTGTCAGCCTCGAGGACGGCACCACACTAGACGCCGAGTTACTGCTAGTTGCAGTTGGACGTGGCCCAAACACCGCTGGCTTCGGCTACGAAGAGCAGGGTGTCAACATGGACCGCGGCTTCGTGCTCACCAACGACCGCCTACAGACCAACTTGCCAGGCGTTTACGCGGCGGGTGACATCGTTCCGGGACTCCAGCTGGCGCACCGTGGATTCCAGCAGGGTATTTTCATCGCCGAGGACATCGCGGGACTGAACCCACGTGCAATCGACGAGACCAACATCCCAAAGGTCACCTACTGCGAGCCTGAAATTGCATCCGTCGGACTCACCGAGGCAAAGGCCGCCGAGAAGTTCGGTGCCGAGAACATCTCCACTTATGAGTACAACCTGGGTGGCAACGGCAAGAGCCAGATCTTGGGTACCAGCGGTTTCGTGAAGCTGGTTCGCCAGAACAACGGCCCTGTTGTTGGTGTTCATATGATCGGTTCGCGTGTTGGCGAGCAGATCGGTGAGGCTCAGCTCATCGTTTCGTGGGAGGCGTACCCTGAGGACGTCGCGTCGCTCATTCACGCCCACCCAACCCAGAACGAGGCAATGGGTGAAGCTCACCTCGCACTCGCTGGCAAGCCGCTGCACGCACACGCCTAAAGAATTTCAACTTCCAAACAGGAGATAAAGACAAATGAGCGAAGTACTACTTCCAGCACTCGGTGAAAGCGTCACCGAGGGTACCGTTACCCGTTGGCTCAAGAAGGTCGGCGAGACTGTCGCCGTCGACGAGCCACTCGTAGAGGTTTCCACTGACAAGGTTGACACTGAGATTCCGTCGCCGGTAGCAGGTGTTCTGCAGCAGATTCTGGTCCAGGAAGACGAGACCGCTGCTGTGGGTGCTGTTTTGGCCATCGTGGGCGATGGCGCCGCTGCAGCACCGGTGGTAGAGGTACCTGCTGCAGTTGCAGCACCGGTGGTAGAGGCTCCTGCTCCAGTTGCTGCTCCTGTGGTTGCAGCTCCTGTGGTTGCAGTGCCTGTTGCAGCTCCAGTCGTGGTTGCTCCGGTTGTAGCCGCTCCGGTTGTTGCTCCGGTTGTTGCAGCGTCGGCAGTTACCAGCGACGCTGGATACGTCACTCCACTGGTACGCAAGCTCGCCAACGAGACCGGTGTTGACCTGGCAAGCGTTGCCGGAACCGGTGTTGGTGGCCGTATCCGCAAGGAAGATGTTCTAAACGCCGGCAGTGCTGTCCCAGTTGCAGCCGGTCAGGCTGCCCCAGCAGCTGCATTCGTGGCTGCAGTGTCGCCACTTCGTGGCACCACCGAGCCAATGTCGCGCCTGCGTAAGGTGCTTGCCGAGCGCGCTGTGGCATCCATGGTATCGACCGCTCAGCTCACCACCGTGGTTGAGGTTGACGTCACTCGCATCGCTCAGCTGCGCGCCAAGATCCAGCCAGCATTCGTGGCAAAGAACGGCATCAAGCTGAACTTTATGCCTTTCTTCACTCTTGCAGCTGCCGAGGCACTTAAGGCACACCCTAAGCTCAACGCCAGCATTGAGGGCGACAGCGTTACCTATCACGGAACCGAAAACATCTCGTTTGCTGTTGACACCGAGCGTGGCCTGCTGACTCCAGTGATCCGTGACGCGTCGACCCTAAACCTCAGCGAGATCGCCAAGACCATCGCAGACAAGGCCGACCGCACCCGCAACAACAAGTTGACTCCGGACGAGCTACAGGGTGGCACCTTCACTCTGACCAACACCGGTTCGCGCGGTGCGCTTTTCGACACCCCAGTGGTGTTCTTGCCGCAGGTTGCCATTCTGGGTACTGGTGTTGTCAGCAAGCGCCCAGCCGTGGTCACCGATGCCGAGGGTAACGAGTCGATTGCGATTCGCAGCATGGTCTACTTGGCACTGTCCTACGACCACCGTCTGGTTGACGGTGCCGACGCCAGCCGCTTCTTGGTCGACATCAAGACCCGTCTGGAACAGGCCAACTTCGACGCCAACCTTGGTCTCTAAAAACTAAAACCGTTACAAAGAGTGCGATCCCGTAGGGGTCGCACTCTTTGCTTTCCAGGTGCCATCAAGGCTGCTGAAGCGAATCACCTCTGTCTGTTCTCGACCTTGGCAATCAAAGGCAATAGTCTGCTCGCGCTGACCACCAATCACAATGTCGTTTCGCAACCAAAGAGTTCCACCTTCGGTGGCCAGGCTTTCAAGCGCTAAGGGTTTTAAGGCCAACCAATCAATGCTGCATTGCAGATTGCTTGGACTTGGCTTCAGGTGAGGCGCCGAGTATTGGGCTTTGTTGGCTTGCAACTGGGATTTCACCACTTTGGTGGAATTTGCTCCCACTAAGGCGAACGCAACTAACACCGCAATTGCTATTGCCGCTATTCCAAAAACTAGAAATATCACCGAGCGGTTTCCGATACCTCTTGGGTGTGCTTCAGTTGAACGCGATGGTGGAATGGGCTGTTGTTCCGGCGATATGAATCCGGTGTCGTAGACATAACTTCCGGCAGGAATCTCCCCGCCTAGCTGGAAAGTGCGCGCACCGAGTCGATGAAGCTCTTCGCTAACACCGCGCCTGCGGTTTTCAAGTAACTGCGCATGAACTTGCAGCAATGATTTATAGAGCAACTGCATCTCCCCCGAACCAAATATTCAATGTTTCAAAGCCTTAATATCGTTGGCGCGGCATCGGACACAACGGCTAGGCCCCTGCCCCAGTTTGCAACCTATTATTTGGTGGAAGTCAACGAATAATTATTCTGTTGAGAACTAAGTGGTTTTCGAAAATAGACTTAACCAATGACCGAATTTATAAACGCTGGCTTAGCGCCAAACTTCGTGTCATACCAAGGCGGCTTGGATCTTCAAAACCGTATCCACGGTGAGGTCGCAGCCGGTAATCGGCAAGACACGGTTATTCTGCTGGAACATGAGCCGGTCTATACGGCAGGTAAGCGCACCGAAGGCGAAGAGCTTCCGCAGGATGGTACGCCGGTTATCGAAACCAACCGCGGTGGAAAAATCACCTGGCATGGCCCAGGGCAGCTGGTTGGCTATCCAATCATGCAGCTCCCGCGACCAATCGATGTTGTTGGCTATGTTCGCTGGCTAGAACAGGTGCTAATCGACACTATTGCTGACTTCGGACTTTTCACGGAGCGGGTCGAAGGTCGTTCCGGAGTCTGGGCCCCTCAACCTGATGGCAGCCACTTGAAAGTGGCGGCAATCGGCATTCGGGTAGCCGATCACACGACCATGCATGGGTTCGCACTCAACTGCAATAACTCATTGGCTCCATACGAGACCATAATCGCTTGCGGCATCAAGGATGCCGGAACCTCCACCCTCAGCCAACTGCTAGGTCGGGACATCACTCCTGCAATGGCAGCCGAACAGGTTCAGAAACACCTGAACCAGATCTACAAGGTGCAATCATGACCGAGAACCCAAAGAAGCTGCTTCGCATCGAGGTCCGAAACTCTCAGACACCAATCGAGAAGAAACCGGAATGGATCAAAACTCGCGCCAAGATGGGGCCTGAATACACCGCGCTTCAGAGTTTGGTGAAGGGCGAAAACCTGCACACCGTATGCCAGGAGGCCGGTTGCCCCAACATTTTCGAGTGCTGGGAGGACCGAGAGGCCACATTCCTAATCGGTGGTTCGCAGTGCACTCGTCGCTGCGATTTCTGCCAGATTGACACTGGAAAGCCAGCCGATTTCGATGCCGATGAGCCAAGACGTGTTGGTGAGTCAGTGACCAAGATGCAGTTGCGCTATGCCACAGTTACCGGTGTAGCCCGCGACGACCTCGAGGACGAGGGTGCCTGGCTTTACGCCGAGACGATTCGTCAGATCCACCAGCAGTCCCCGGGTACCGGTGTAGAGATTCTGGTGCCAGACTTCAGTGGAAAGCCGGAATTGCTTCAGCAGGTGTTCGATGCCAAGCCGGAAGTGTTCGCTCACAATCTAGAGACCGTACCCCGTATCTTCAAGGAAATCCGACCAGCCTTCCGCTATGAGCGATCGCTCGACGTGATCACCCAGGCCCGCAATGCCGGCATGGTCACCAAGTCGAATCTGATTTTGGGTATGGGCGAGACCACCGAAGAAATCATTGAAGCGTTAGCTGCGCTTTACGAAGCCGGCACGGACATCATCACCATCACCCAATACCTGCGTCCTTCGGTACGCCACCACCCAATTTCACGCTGGGTCAAGCCAGAGGAATTCGTTGCTTTAAAGGAGCAGGCGGAGGAAATGGGGTTCCTCGGTGTACTTAGCGGACCCCTAGTTCGTTCCAGTTATCGTGCCGGTCGCCTCTGGGCCCAGAGCATGGCCAAGAAAGGCCTAGAGGTGCCAGAGCACCTTCGCCACCTCGCCGACACGGCCCTTGGCTTCTCGCAAGCGGTCTAGCCGGTAGGCTTTTCTAATGGCAAAAAACACCCAGAAAAGCTCGGGTCGCTTCGCCCAAATGTGGGAAATTTGGAAGCTGACCGCTCAGACTGACAAGACCGCAGTTCCTCTCGCAATTGCCGCCGGTATCGGTGCTTTTGCGGTTAGCCTCCTGCTTGGATTCTTGGGTGGTGCCAGCGCGCTTAGCCTAACCATCTGGATTGTTCTCGGTGTGGTCGCCGCTGTCATCACTTTTATTGCCGTCATAAGCCGTCGCGCCGAGAAGATGGCGTACGCGCGAATCGAGGGTCAGCCTGGTGCTGTTGGCGCAATCCTGCAGACCATCCTGAAGCGTGGCTGGAGCGGCACCGAGGAGCCAATCGCGGTAAACGCTAAGAGCCAAGATCTGCTCTATCGCGTCTCCGGTCGCGGAGGCGTCGTCCTTATTGCCGAAGGTCACCGTAGCTCGGTGTCACGACTGGTTGAAGATGAGAAGCGCCGCATGGACAAAGTGGCCCACGGTGTTCCAGTTACTGTTTTCTGGCTTTGCAACGACGAGCACTCGGTGCGCCTAGGCAAGCTGGCGTCCCAAATCTTCAAGTTAAAAAAGGTAGTTCGTACCACTGAGTTGGGCGAGATTAACCGTCGACTCAGCACCATGCGTCTAAATGTTCCAGTTCCGAAGGGCATCGACCCAACCCGCATTCGTGGTGGCTCGAAGCCGCGCTAACAATCAGCATTTGGCAGCCTAAGTCAAAGCCAATAAATGAAAAACCCCTCTCCGGAGGGGTTTTTCATTTGGGTGGCCGTTGCTTGAAATCCATTTACCGGCGAACCAGAGCTGTGCCGGCAGCCTTGTCGTGTAGTCCTCGACCGTCAGCATCCCAAACTGCAACCGGTATGACCAGACAAATCAGTGCAGTGCGGATAAACGCCACCAGCGGAGTACTGCGTTTGCCCTTCAAATGAATCAGACGAAGCCCCGCCAATCGATGACCGATTGAGGCACCGATAGTGGAGATCATTACGATCTGCATGCCAGCAAAAATCAGTAGTGTCGCCGTGTTGTCGTCGCTGAAAAAGGCGTGCGACAACAGGAGTGCACCTGACCAGTCGATTGCTATTGCCAGAATTCGTCTAGGCATCTTGGCTAAACTCCCGCTGCCTTCGGCAGGTAGCCCCAGTCGTTGGCCCGCCCATCTTGGGGATGCAGATTCGCTCATTCCACAAGCCTATTGCCGCTGAGCAATGGCTAAATACTGACAACTTTTTACATTCCCGAAACATTGGGATGGCGCCGCGTCGGGTAAAGGCAAAGTAAACTTATTGCAGGCGTAATGGCTCGCCTGATTCCCCATCCAACTTTGAAGGGATTTCCCTATGTTCAAGACCGCCTCTGAGGTAGTCAAGTACATCAAGGACAACGACGTTAAGTTCCTTGATGTCCGCTTCACCGACCTTCCAGGTGTGCAGCAGCACTTCAACCTGCCAGCAAGCATGATTGACGAAGAGTTCTTCGTTGACGGCCAGCTGTTCGATGGTTCGTCGATCCGCGGTTTCGCCTCGATCCACGAGTCGGACATGCAGTTGATCCCGGATGTAACCACCGCGTACCTGGACGCATTCCGCGTTGAGAAGACTCTGAACATGATCTTCGACATCTACAACCCACGCAATGGCGAGATCTACCACAAGGACCCACGCCAGGTTGCCAAGAAGGCTCAGGCTTACCTGAACACCACTGGCATTGCCGACACCGCATTCTTTGCTCCTGAGGCAGAGTTCTTCATCTTTGATGACGTACGCTACGAGGTCAAGCAGAACAGCGCGTTCCACTTCATTGACAGCTCCGAGGCCGCCTGGAACTCGGGCCGTGTCGAAGAGGGCGGTAACCTCGCCAACAAGACCCCATTCAAGGGTGGTTACTTCCCAGTAGCACCAGTTGACCAGCACGCCGACATGCGCGACAGCATTGTTCTCGAGCTTGAGGCCGTTGGTCTCCAGGTAGAGCGCAGCCACCACGAGGTAGGCACCGCCGGTCAGGGTGAGATCAACTACAAGTTCGACACCCTGCTGCGCGCAGCTGACGACATCCTGAAGTTCAAGTACATCGTCAAGAACGTTGCACACCAGTACGGCAAGACCGCAACCTTCATGCCGAAGCCACTGTTCGGTGACAACGGTTCGGGTATGCACGTGCACCAGTCGCTCTGGAAGGACGGCAAGCCGTTGTTCTACGACGAGAACGGCTACGGCGGTCTTTCGGACCTAGCGCGCTGGTACATCGGCGGTATCCTGAAGCACGCTCCATCGCTGCTTGCATTCACCAACCCAACCGTAAACAGCTACCACCGCCTGGTTCCAGGCTTTGAAGCGCCAGTAAACCTGGTTTACTCGGCTGGTAACCGTTCGGCTTCGATCCGTATCCCAATGACCGGCACCAACCCGAAGGCTAAGCGCATCGAGTTCCGTGCACCAGACGCATCGAGCAACCCATACCTGGCGTTCGCTGCAATGCTGATGGCTGGTCTTGACGGTATCCAGAATCGCATCGAGCCACACGAGCCTGTAGACAAGGACCTTTACGAGCTTCCAGCCGAAGAGGCCAAGCTCATTCCTCAGGTTCCAGGCTCGCTCGGCGAGGTACTTACCGCTCTCGAGAACGACCACGACTACCTGCTCAAGGGCGGCGTATTCACCAAGGAGCTCATCGAGACTTGGATCGAGTACAAGCGTGAGCACGAGATCAAGCCACTGGCACAGCGTCCTCACCCATACGAGTTCGAGCTGTACTACGGCGTCTAAACCTCAAAAGGGCGACTGGAATCTCAGCAAGCCATTGCAAAAGGGCCACACCGGAAGGTGTGGCCCTTTTCATTTGTTTACTAGTTCGTGTAGTCGGTCGAGGCCCTAAATGCCAATCGAAGCGGCGAGTGCTTGTTTAGGCGAAGAAGAGGCGCTCGAATACCGCGCGGGCTCGGCGCGTTGCCGCCAGGTAGTCCTGTTCCAACGCGCTGGCGCTATGCGGTGGATAGTTCAAGATGCGAGCCACACCCTCAAGTTGCCTGCGATCGTTTGGCAGGACATCGGTGTGTTTGTTGGTCCAAAGTACTACTGCACTGCGTACACGTGAGGCCAGTGTCCAAGCCGCTTCTAGAACATTGGCGTCAGATTCACTGATCAGTCCATCGGTGACACAAGCGTGAAGAGCCGCCAGAGTCTTTGGGGTTCGGATGCTTGGATGCGCTCCCCCGTGTTGAAGTTGCAATAGTTGAACCAACCACTCAACATCGGACAAGGATCCTCGTCCAAGCTTCAGGTGGCGCTTCGGATCCGCTCCCTGTGGGAGTCGCTCATTCTCGACACGAGCTTTGATTCGTCGGATCTCGATGACATCTTTCGGGTCAACCTTTTGAGGGTATCGATACTGGTTGATGAGCGATTCAAAGCCGCTTACCAGTTGGGAAGAACCAGCGATAGGTCTTGCCCGCAAAAGTGCCTGAGCTTCCCAGCTGTCACTCCAGCGCTCGTAATAGGCAGAGTACGAGTCGAACGACCTAACAATCGCACCCTGACGTCCTTCCGGCCTCAAATCAAGGTCAAGTTCAAACGATAGTCGAGTGTCCGCGGAAAGCTCGCGGATTTGGTGAACAATCTGCTCTGCGGCCTTCTGTGCGATTTCACCGCTAATGCCCTCGAGCGGGCGATACACGAACATTACGTCCGCATCGGAACCAAACCCAAGTTCCTCACCCCCGAAACGACCCATTGCAATAATTGCGAAATCTACGATTTCGGCCAAGCGCAATCCATCCAAACGCTCAGAGCCATCATCCAAAATTGCGCCAAGGATTGCCCGCAGGTATTCCTCGGTGAGGTCACTTAGTCCAGCTGCTACGTCGTCAATGGTTAGTTCATCCAAGACGGCACCGATGGCGATTCTCAGGGTTTCACGCCGACGGATGTGGTGGCAGGCCGAGGCTATGGTCTGCAGGTCTGTGTGCCGATCAATGATCGAATCAAATTCGGTCTGCAGTTCCTCGGGCAACATCGGTTGCAGGTCTTCAACTCTTTCGAACCAAGCGGCAGCCTCTGGCAGCTTCTCGAATAACTCAGTTGCTAGTCGACTGTTCGAAAGCACTTCGGTCATACGCTCCGCAGCGCCGCTGGCATCTCGCAGCATGCGCAAGTACCACGGCGATTCACCTAGGTCTTCTGAGAGCCTGCGGAATGCGAGCAGGGCGGCATCTGGGTCGGTTCCGCGAGCAAACCATTCGATTAGTACCGGGAGCAACTGTTTTTGGATTGCAGCCCTGCGACTTAGGCCCGCGGTCAATGCACGAATGTGGGTCAACGCACCCTTTGGGTCGATGAAGCCGATTGCACCGAGTCGGTCAAAAGCCTGCTCGTCACTAATAGCGAAGTTCGAATCATCGAGTTTGGCGACGGCGGAAAGCAGCGGACGGAAGAAGATCTTTTGGTGAAGTCCGCGCACTTCGCTCTTGGTGCGCTCCCAGGTTTCAACCAGTGATTCGGCGTTCCAGCGTGCGTTTAGTGATCGAGCGATACAGCGAAGCTGTTCGGGATCGGTGGGCATAAGGTGGGTACGTCGCAACTCAAGTAATTGAATGCGGTGCTCCAGCGACCGCAGGAACCGGTAGGAGTCAGCAAATGACTGCGCCTCTGCACGCCCGATGTAACTTGCATCGCGAAGTGCCTCGATTGCCGAAATTGTGTCCCGTTGTCTTACTGAAGGGTCGGTTCGCCCGTGGACCAGCTGTAACAACTGGACAGTGAATTCCACGTCGCGTAAGCCACCCGGACCAAGTTTGATTTGTCGATCCACCTCGTTGGCTGGAATGTGTTCCAAAACCCGTTGGCGCATCTTCTGGACCGATTCCACAAAATTGTCACGCTTGGCACTGGTCCATACCAGTGGGTTCAGAGCGGACACATATGCCTCGCCCAGGTCGCGATTTCCCGCCAGGTGTCGCGCCTTGAGTAGCGCTTGGAACTCCCAGGACTCAGCCCACCGGTCGTAATAAGCAATGTGTGATTCGAGGGTGCGGACTAGGGCACCGGATTTACCTTCAGGCCGCAGGTTTGGATCAACCTGCCAAAGCATTGGCTCGCTGCTTGTGGCATCCATTGCCCGCATCATTCGGTTAGCGAGTTTGGTTGCAACTTCAATCGCACGGTGGTTATCGATGCTTTCATTTGCTGGTCCAGCAACATAAATCACGTCAACATCACTAATGTAGTTGAGCTCACGAGCGCCGCACTTACCCATTGCAATGACGGCAAAGTTGGTGGCCGCAACTTCGTGGGGCTCGAAAGAGCCGAATTCCCTGGTGTGCGTGAGTTCTGCGCGACCGATGTCAATGCCGCATTCGATTGCCGCACCGGCGGCGTCAGCTAGGCCTGCGGCCACGGTTTGGAATGAACTCCAAGGCGTTTCGGATGTGAGGTCATAAATCGCAATTCGGACGACCTCGGCGCGGTAGGCCTTACGCACTTCGTCCCAACAACGGGCTGAATCGAATGCTGTATCTGGATCACGCAGTTTGGCGGCGATAGCAGTGTTTAGCACCGGCGCCAAAGTCAGGCGCATGCGCTCGGTGATTGTCTCTTGATCTGACAGTGCAGCAGCCGGACGTTCGAAGAGCGATAACTGGTCGGGGTGGCGACGTAAGAACTGGACCAGGGCAGTTGAAGCACCGAGCACAGCGCACAAGCGGTCCGCAGACTCGTTCTTCTTCAGCAGCTGTTTAATGCGAGAACGATCTACTTCACCGAGTGCTAGTAAAGCATTCAGGGCCTGATCAGGATTGCCAGATTTTGCCAAGGACGCAAGTGCTAGACGACCGCCATCGCCCACCAACTTGACCAACGCATCTAACTTGCCGATGGTTGGTTCAAGTTCGGTGAAACCTAGGCGGGCAAGCTCGGTGAGCGAGCCGCCGCCGCGTGACAGCGCCAAAGCAGCTCCTTAGAGGGTTCCGAGGTTCTGCTGTAGCTCGAAGGTCGTTACCTGACGGCGGAAGTCGCTCCACTCCCGACGCTTATTTGCCAGTACATATGAGAACACTTCTTCACCCAGGGTCTCTGCAGCAAGCTCACTGTCTTCGAGTTTGCGCACGGCGTGGTCGAGGCTCTGTGGCAGCGGTTGAATTCCCATTGCGCGGCGTTCGCCCTCGCTGAGATCCCAAACATTGTCCTCGGTCTCAGGAGGCAAAACATACTCTTCTTCGATGCCCTTCAAACCGGCAGAAAGTAGCAGTGCATATGCGAGATAAGGGTTAGCTGCCGAGTCAATTGCACGATATTCGATGCGTGTCGACTGACCCTTGTTCGGCTTATACAGCGGAACGCGAATCAAAGCGGAGCGGTTATTGTGACCCCAGCAAGCAAACGAAGGAGCCTCTCCTCCACCCCAGAGACGTTTATACGAGTTGACGTACTGGTTGGTGACTGCCGTGATCTCGGACGCGTGACGCAGCATTCCAGCGATGAAGTGCTTTGCCGTCTTGCTCAGATGGTAAGGGTCTGAGGCGTTGAAGAAGGCATTGGTGTCTCCCTCAAACAGGCTCATGTGAGTGTGCATGCCCGAACCTGGGTGTTCGGTGAATGGCTTTGGCATGAAGGTTGCGTAGACTCCCTGCTCGATCGCCACCTCCTTGATTACGGTTCGGAAGGTCATGATGTTGTCGGCCATGGTGAGTGCGTCGGCGTAGCGCAGATCGATTTCGTTCTGGCCAGGACCACCTTCGTGGTGGCTGAACTCCACCGAGATACCCAACTGCTCGAGCATTGAAACCGCACGACGGCGGAAATCATGTGCTGTGCCGCCAGGGACGTTGTCGAAGTAGCCGGCGTGATCGACCGGAACTGGTCCACCATTTGCGAAGTCTGCGTTCTTGAGGAGATAGAACTCGATTTCCGGGTGGATGTAAAAGGAGAAGCCCATCTCGGATGCCTTGTTCAAGGCGCGCCTTAGAACGTTTCGTGGGTCCGCGGCGGCCGGTTGTCCGTCCGGTGTGAGGATGTCGCAGAACATACGGGCGGTTGGGTCAATCTCCCCACGCCAAGGCAAAATCTGGAAGGTTGATGGGTCTGGCATGGCAAGCATGTCGGCCTCATAGGTTCGTGCCAAGCCCTCAATTGAGGAACCGTCAAAACCCAGCCCTTCGGCGAATGCACCCTCAGCCTCGGCCGGAGCAATAGCAACAGACTTTAGGGTTCCGGCTACGTCGGTGAACCATAGGCGAATGAACTTCACACCACGTTCTTCGATTGTACGGAGGACGAAATCACGCTGCTTGTCCATGGAAAACCTCTCTCAAAAGTCTCTCTATTAGGCTAGTGGTTATGCATACGATTCGCTTGGCGCTGGTGCAGACAAATCCCACAGTTGGCGCCATTGAGGCCAATCTGGCCGACATTTTTAGCCGGGTCCAGACTGCCGTCGAGCAGGGTGCGAATTTGGTTCTCTGTGCCGAAATGTCGGTTACCGGATATCCCATCGAAGACCTAGCCCAACGGCCAGGGTTTTTGAAGGCGGTCGAGGACGCGGTCGACCAATTCGCAGGCAAATTGGATAAAGCCGGTCTCGGTGAAATTTATGTAGTTGTCGGTCATCCGGCAAGCGCAAGCGAACCCAACGGGTGGGCAATCGCACAAAATTGTGCGTCTGTCATTCACCGCGGATCTGTATCAGGCAGATACGCGAAACACCATCTACCGAACTATTCGGTGTTCGACGAGTACCGAGTTTTCGTTCCGGGTAATCAGCCCCTTGTTTTCGATGTGAATGGCAAGCGTTGTGGTGTTCTCATTTGCGAAGACATTTGGCAGTCTGGTGGTCCGGTAGCTGCACTTGCTTTACAAGATCTGGATTTGGCCCTGGTGCTCAACGGTTCACCATTTGAACTTGGCAAGCGTCAGACCAGGCGCGACCTAGTCTCAAATTTGGCAATTACTCTCGCTGCACCGGTAGCTTACGTTAACTTGGTTGGTGGCCAGGATGACCTGGTATTTGATGGTTCAAGCCTGCTTACCGACGCCGCCGGCAAGGTGGTTTTTGAGGCTGTCGCGTTCGAGCCTTCCGTCGATGTCTTCGAAGTGTCTAATGGAGTCGTCATAACAGAGAGACAGCATCAGGCTCCCCCGACTGCGGACCAGGACCTAGCCCAAGTCTGGGATGCACTCACCGTGGGTCTGCGCGATTATGTGAATAAAAATGGTTTCGCATCGGTGATTCTTGGGCTCTCAGGTGGCATCGACTCGGCAGTTTGTGCCAGTCTTGCGGTGGATGCGATTGGACCGGAACGAGTATTCGGTGTATCCCTTCCAAGTAAGTATTCGTCGGACCACTCCAAGAGTGACGCCTTCGATTTGGCTGAACGTCTTGGTATTCAGATTCGCACCGAGGTAATCGAACCCATGGTTGAGGTCACCGAAATTCAACTTAGACTTTCAGGCGTTGCGGCTGAGAATCTTCAGGCGCGAGTTCGTGGGCTGATTCTGATGTCACTGAGCAACTCGGAAGGTCACCTAACACTTACGACGGGCAATAAAACCGAACTTGCCGTGGGCTATAGCACCATATACGGCGACTCTGTTGGTGGTTTCGCGCCAATTAAAGACGTAGCAAAAACCATGGTCTGGGAACTGGCCAGGTATCGCAATGCGCTAACTCCAAGTAACCCACCGATTCCCGAAAATTCAATCTCAAAACCTCCATCGGCAGAGCTACGTCCCGGGCAGCTTGATCAGGATTCACTTCCCGAGTACGACGTACTTGACGCAATCCTTGAGCTATACCTAGATAAACGCCTTGGCCAAACTGAGATTCTCAAAGCCGGTTTCGACCCAGTTGAGGTGAGCAGAGTTCTAGGCCTGGTGGACAGGGCGGAATGGAAGCGTCGCCAGGGAGCAATTGGTCCAAAAATCACGGGAATGGCCTTTGGTCGTGACCGTCGTATGCCAATTACCAACGCCTATCATTCCTAAACCACCAGGAATTCGACTTAGGCCGGCATTAATCTAGTTATCAAGCAATAAGCCACTGGGTTCCAGGTGGCATCGAATGAAAGAGCAAAAAATGGCAGCAGATCGTCTCATCAGCAGCGGTTCCCCTTACGAGCCAATCATTGGTTATTCGCGTGCAACTGTTTGCGGCGAATACGTGCATGTATCGGGCAGCACCGCGACTGTTGGCGGCGTATTGCAGCACGAGGGCGACGCCTACGGTCAGGCAAAAGTCGCCCTGGGAACTGTAATCGCTGGCGCGTTGTCCGAGGTTGGCTACACTCTGGCTGATGTTGTGCGCACTCGCGTGTACTGCACCGACGCCGCTGCCATGGACGGAGCATCCAAGGCTCACGGTGAGGTTTTTGGAGAAATCCGACCAGCCGCAACCATGCTTGCTGGCCTTCAGTTTGTAAACCCAGCCATGCTGGTTGAGATTGAAGTGGACGCCTGGAAGCGTTCCTAATGGAGCACGTACCGAAGGTAGTTCGTACCTCCACACTTCTGGAGTTCAAGTCCTCTGGTCGCAAGATTGTGTGCCTCACGTCATACGACCATCTGACGGCCGGGATTTTCGATGAAGCGGGTGTTGACATAATTCTGGTGGGTGACTCTGCTGCAGATAACTCGTTAGGTTACAAGACCACGCTTCCGATCACCGTATCCGAGATGATCCCTTTCGGCAGAGCGGTAAGTCGGGCTGCCCAGCGCGCGCTAGTGGTCATCGACATGCCTTTTGGTTCTTATGAGTTGGGTGCTGAACAAGCACTTGCAACCGCAATCCAACTAATGAAGGAAGCTGGCGTAGCGGCGGTGAAACTTGAGGGTGGCGAACGTTCGGCCACTCAGATCAGGGCTATCACCGAAGCTGGAATCCCGGTCATGGGGCACATCGGTTTCACACCGCAGAGTGTAAACAATCTGGGTGGATTCAAAGTGCAAGGTCGCGGCGAAGGAGCCGAGCAACTACGTGCCGATGCCCTGGCCGTGCAGGCGGCAGGAGCCTTCGCGGTTGTGCTCGAGATGGTACCGGCTGAGATTGCCGCCCAAATTAGCGCCGAGCTGAGCATTCCGACCATTGGTATTGGCGCCGGCGCTGGCTGCGACGGGCAAATCCTAGTCTGGACCGACTTAGCTGGTCTTTCAGCTCGAAAGCCCGCGAAGTTTGTTAAAAAATATGCTGATTTGCGTGGAACCCTACTTGCCGCAGTTGAGTCGTATAGCACTGAAGTGCAAACAGGATCTTTTCCAGCTGCGGAACATCAGTTCGAGTAATACGCAGTAGATGGCCAGATCTCTCGGTCTTTAAGGAGAGATTTACCGGTCTTCTTCGTCCTGCTTGGCCCAAGCAGCACTTCGAGCCTTCACCAGTTCCAAGGCCTGCTCTGCCTCGACTCTTGTGTCGAATGGTCCAACTCGATACACCGCTGCCGAGAGCAGCCCGTACTCTACTTCGTTGGTCTTCAAGTTGTACCACCAGGATTCATCGGGCAACGGCTTCCGGCCCGTCGAGTTCGCAGATTTTGCCGACGGCATGGCCGTTGGTTCATCAGGCTTAGCTTGCATGGGATTTAGACTATTCCCATGCCAAGAAATCCCGCTACCGGACACCTTGTTGCAGGTGTAGTTTCCGCCACGCGGCTGGTACCGGCGAGTATTCCTCGCCCGGAATACGTTGGAAAAAAGTCTCCAGCAAAGTACACCGGCAGCTATGTGCAGTCACCAAATGCAATCGAGAAGATTCGTGCTGCCGGAAAGATTGCTGCCCAGGCGATTGCTCACGTTGGTGCGCATATTCGTCCCGGCATCACCACCGATGAACTAGACCGCATTGGTCACGAATTCTTAATTGCAAACGATGCCTACCCCAGCACTCTCGGATACCGCGGCTATCCCAAATCGCTCTGCTCCTCGGTGAACGAGGTCATTTGTCATGGCATTCCAGATGACACGGTGCTAGTCGAAGGTGACATCGTCAACATTGACATCACCGCATTCAAGGACGGCTTCCACGGAGACTCAAACGTCACGTTCCTTGTAGGGCAAGTTTCTGAGGAAGTGGCCCTGCTTGTTGAGCGCACTCAAATTGCTCTCCAACGGGGTATCGCTGCTGTTGCTCCCGGCCGTGAAGTAAACATCATTGGCCGAACCATCGAAACCTACGCGAAGCGCTTTGGCTATGGCGTAGTTCGTGACTTTACCGGGCACGGCATTGGTGAGGCCTTCCATTCTGGCTTGATCATCCCGCACTACGACTCCGCGCCAATCTATTCGGATGTCATGGAGGTGGGCATGGTCTTCACAATTGAGCCGATGCTGACCCTCGGCACTCACAAGTGGGAAATGTGGTCGGATGGTTGGACCGTAACCACAGCAGACAAGAGCATCACTGCGCAGTTTGAACACACCTTAGTAGTCACCGAGACCGGTGCGGAAATCCTGACCCTTCCTTAGTTTTTCAACAGCTAGAAACGCGAAATAGAGGCACAAAATGGCACGTAAGGCTATCGGCATTGACATCGGTGGAACCGGTATCAAGGGTGCATTGGTCGATGTGCGACGTGGTGAACTACTTAGCGAGCGTCTGAAGTATCCAACCCCAGCCAGTGGCAACCCGGCAGATATCGCCGAGGTGGTTGCCAGAATCATCGAGCAGCTTGTTGGTACGCGCAGCCACCTGCCGGTGGGCATCTGCTTCCCGGCGGTGGTTCAGCACGGACGAACCATGTCGGCAGCGAATGTGTCTAAAGATTGGATCGGCTTCGATGCTGATGCTCATTTTCAGTCGGTTTTGAATCGCCGCGTACACGTTCTCAACGATGCAGATGCCGCTGGCGTGGCAGAAATGCGCTTTGGTGCTGGCCGAAAGCGACGCGGCTTGGTTCTTATGACCACGCTTGGCACCGGAATCGGTACCGCGCTGTTCATTGACGGCAAACTAGTGCCTAATGCCGAGTTGGGCCACCTTGAAATCGAAGGTGTCGACTATGAGAGCAAGGCTAGTTTCGCTGCCAAGGAGCGTGAGAATCTGGACTGGAGCGCTTGGGCGGAGCGCCTTCAGAAGTATTACGGCACTCTAGAACGCCTTTTCTCTCCCGACCTAATCATTGTTGGTGGCGGAGTAAGTAAGAACCACCAAGAGTTCCTCCCGAAGTTAACGCTCAGTACTGAAATTGTGCCGGCACAGAAGCGCAACAACGCTGGAATTCTAGGCGCGGCCTGGGTTGCCGCCGACCGGCATTACGACTAAATATTTGGTTGGGTCGACCGATACGCCGGGTTCTGTCGGGGACGATCATCTATCTAGAACCGACGTTACCGTCGGCCTCAAGCAACCTACCCGAGGGCTCGGCTAGCCGCGTCACAGCCCTCTATCTGGTCTTGCTCCAAGCGAGGTTTACCTAGCCGCCGCTGTTACCAACGACGCTGGTGGTCTCTTACACCACCGTTTCACCCTTACCGCCCAAAGGCGGCGGTCTGCTTTCTGTTGCACTTTCTTGCGGGTTGCCCCGAGTGGGTGTTACCCACCGCTTCGCTATATGGAGCCCGGACGTTCCTCGTCAGCTATTGCTGCCGCGATCGTCTAGTCGACCCAACCAGACCTCTAAGCGTAGCGAATGACCACGGGCTAGCCAAGTGCTTTAGGCTTGCACGGATTCGCGAAAGTTAGTTGGCGAGGTGGTGGGTCGCGTTGACCGTAGTTATCTCCGCGGCTTCAACGCCCCAGAGGCGCAGGATTGTGATTGAACACGGCGAAATTTGTGGTCGCCAGTAGCCGGCAATGTCTGCCTCGAATGCAGCACGAATCATTCCTCGAATCGGCATGACGTGCGCAACTACCGCCACCGTTTGGCCAGCGTATTTCTCTAGGATTGCGTTTCTTGCGGCCCGAATCCGGTCATCAAATTCCCGGAGATTTTCTCCACCCGGCGGAGCAACTTCCCACGACCCCTGCCAGGCCGCAAAGCGTGCTGGATCCAACTCGAGGGCCTCCTCGTTAGTAAGGCCATCCCAGGAGCCAAAGTCAATCTCCCTTAGGTCTCTAAGAAAATCAACAGTTAGGCCCAATTCGGAAGCGATGCGCTTGGCCGTGTCGGTGGTGCGGGCCATCGGTGATGCCACGACGGCAGTCACAGGCTTTAGGTGTCCCCAAACACCCGATCTTCCCAAACGTGCAAGTTCTTTGGCCACAGCGGCCGCGTCACCTTGGCCAGCAAGCGACAGGTGAGGATCTTCTCCCCCGCTGCCAGAGATTCGTTTGCTTTCGGTAAGGACAGTTCGGCCGTGCCTAACCAAAATCAACGTGGTCAGTGGCTTGGTAACACCGCCAGGAGCTCGCACCGAGGACGGTTTCTCCGAATTGAACTCAACCTCGGAGGCCACAGGAGGCGTGTCCGCAGCACCAGGTTCAGTTTTAGCGTGCAGCACCTCGGTGCGCTTGTTGTCCATTGCACGATTTGCGAGTGCATCCGCGCGACTATTTTGTTCACGTGGAATCCAAGTCCACGAGACCGGGTGACCGCTGAGCTCCTGATGAACTCTAATAGCGAGAGCCTGCATATCTGGGTGTTTAATTTTCCAGCCTCCAGACATCTGTTCGATGACTAGTTTGGAGTCCATCCTCACTTCTAAGTGGCACTGTGGATCGATGGCTAGTGCTTCACGGACGCCGGCAAGCAGTGCCCGATACTCCGCAACGTTGTTAGTGGCCAAGCCTATGTATTCAGCCACCTCAACCAAGATTTCCCCGGTGTGCCGATCGATTACGACGGCACCCGAACCCGATTCACCTGGGTTACCACGTGAACCACCATCGGCTTCGATTATTAGGCTGCGGCTCATTAGCGAACCAGGATTGCTGCGCAGTCTGGGCAGAATACGAGGTTGTCTGTTGGGGTCTTAGTAATTTCAGCCAGATTTGTCGCACTTATGCTCATCCGGCAGGCGCCACATTCACTGTGAATAAGTCGACCAATGGCTGGGCCTCGCTTTGCCTTGGTCTCATATAGTTTCAAAAGATCAGCGGGAACTTTGTCTGCGGTTCGCTTTCGGTCTGCTACTGAAAGCTCGGCTCCAGAAACTAGTCGACGCTGTTCCTGCTCGAGGGCCGCAATTACCTCTTTGAGTTCGCCTTCAATTGCTGTACGAGTGGCGGTAACGGCTTCCAGTGCCGCTTGAGCTGTATCCAGATCTTGCATCAAGCTAAGTTCCTGGTCCTCAAGTTCGCCACGACGGCGTTCCAGCGTCTTTAACTCATGCTGAAGGGCCTGAGCATCCTTCACAACCGATGTGGTCCTTAGTGCAGCCTGGTCCTTGGCTTCGCGCTTCCTAACCAGTTCAACATCGTTCTCTACCCGCTTGAGTTCAAGCTTTAGACCATCAATGTCGTTGGTGGCAGCCACGAAATCGCTGGAACTTGCACGAAGTTTGGTCTGAAGTTCTTGGTAACGTGCGTCCTTACCGAGCGACTCGATTTCACTCCTGGTGCGAACAATCTGTCGGTCAATAGCAGCCAGCTCTAGCAGGTCTTGGAGTTGATTCTGAGTGGCTTTCACTTTGATCCTTTTTAGTTTGCTTTAGTAAGACTTTGAACTACTGGGTGACAACGAAGTCCCACGGGTCGGTCCGAAGGTCACAGACCTCCACCGTTAGCTCAGGGTAAATTCTACGCAGTTGTTCCGCTGCAACTTCGAGCCAGAGGAATTCGGCTGCCCAGTGACTGATATCGATCAGTGCCGGGCCTCCGCTAAGCCTGGCAAGCTCACCGGCATCCTGAGTCACATGGTGGCGCAGGTCAGAGGTGACGTATACATCTGCACCGGCAGCGAATGCCGCGTCTATAAATGCGTCGCCTGCGCCTCCACATACGGCCACTCGCTCAATCGGACGGTTGTAATCGCCAGATACTCTTACACCCGAAGCAGTGTTCGGCAAAGCTCGAGCGACTTTAGCCGCAAACTCACCGAGCGAAATAACCTCCGAGAGTTGGCCAACGCGACCGGTTCCAGTCGTGTTGCTGATCGGAACCAATGGAAGTGGGTTGGACAAGCCAAGGCACTTAGCTAGTACATCAGAAACCCCGTCGACCACGATGTCAGCATTGGTGTGCGCCGCAAACATGGCTAGATTGGCGCGAATTGCGGTTGCAATCACAGATCCTTTTGCTGTGTTTTCCGCCAGGTTCTTAACTCCACGCATCAGGTACGGGTGATGGGAAATCAATAAATCTGTTTCCGAATTGACCGCCGCTTCAACAACTTCCGACGTCACATCAACACTTAGCAATACTCGGTGCACGTTCTTCAACGGTGAACCAGTAATCAACCCGGGTGCATCCCAGGATTCGGCCCCTTCAATCGGCCAAAGGGATTCAAAGTGGCCAAGTAGTGCGGCTAGTTGAACCACTAGAGCTCACCCAAAACATTAATGAGCTCCTTGTGGCGTTCCTGCAGTGCACGCCCTTCGGCTTCTTGTTCTTGAATTTGTCGGATCGTAAGCAGCGGCGTGATAAGGCCGATAAAGAACGCAATCCAGACACCAGTGGAAGCAGGCGTACCCGCGGTCGAGAGACCTAGAGGTCGCGCCAAGTAACCAAGCCATGTAAACGCAGCCACATTTGACTGTACAAAGCCGAGTCCGATAATCAGGGCAACAGTCCAACCGGCGAGGTTCATCAACCTGACGCGGCCATAGAAGCCGTAGTCACGAAGCAAAGAGATCTCGTGGTAGTCCTCGCGACGCAGGATGCTATCAACTCCATAGATAGCGAGCCATGAAACAACAGGCACGCCCGCAACTGGCAATAGAGAAATCGCCGCCGCCTTCAAATCGTTGTCGGCAATAAAAAGATGAGCGAAAATGCCAGCCACAGCCACCAATACCGATGAACCGACGACTACCCACCAACGAGTCCCCCGCAGCCCAAAGCCTGAGAATGAGTCGGCCGAGCGGCGAATTTGATGCGATAGCGCCAATACAGCCAGGATTGCGAATACCGCACCGAAGAATGGACCTTTGAGAACCGGAACGTCGATGCTATAAAACGCAAATCCAGCAAATACCGCCAGTGTGCCGATGAATGCATGGCTAAGTAGTCCGGCTGCGATCAGCTTTGGTGCGACTATGTCGCTGCGAAGGTTAGGTGTCTCATCTGCGGCTGTTGTGCCCCAAACAATGCTTACCAAAATAAACAACACTGACGCCAAGGTCAGCGCATTGCCTGCCTGAACTCCACCACCGAGCCCGATGGTTACTGGGTGCACTACTGCGGCAGTGGCCGCGATGCTCAGTACCCAAGCAATTGTTGTGCCGGCAACGACGGCAGTAACTAGGAATCGGGCAGCAGCGCCCATAATGGTCACTACCGTGGCGACTACCAAAAGTGCCGTCAGGACAACTGCGAATATGTCGAGCGTGAAACCTCCAACTTTTAGCAAAGTTGGAAGCCCAGGGAAGAACCAGATCACAGCGAATGCCGTTGCTATGGCAGCGACGGCGGTGGCGGCATACTTCGCGATCAACACCAGCGCCAAGGGAGCGATTGCTCCACGAACACCAAAGGCTGCACGCGATATTGTCGCTTGTGGTTGGCGACCTCGGCGCGCAGACAGGGCCGCGGTACCGAAACCAAAGCCAGCGGCTGCCATAGCACCAAAGGCTCCTGCCAAGGTGCTAATCAGATTGAAATGCAGGGCTGCTGCAGTGAACCCCGCAGCAATCAAGAACAACAGATTCCCGGTGCCATTCCAAGTTGCAATAAGCGCTCCGAAAGCGCTTCTACCAGTAACCGTTTCGGTCTCTCGAATTGGTTTCGCCTGAAGCTCTGGCACCCTGGCAGTATCCGGGTTTACAGGGATCGCGATTGGTAGTGAATCTTCCACCACCTGAGGCGCAACTTCTGGGACCTCTGCGGTCGGAGTCACCAAATCAAAGTCAACGGGTTCACCCCCAACTTCGAGTATGACTTCGTCAACGAGCGTTGGCTGCGGGGTGCTGGTAGTCCCCGCCTCTTCGTAAGCGGTAACGGCCTCTTCTGCTGACGGTAGTTCTGTCACGTCTAGCTGCAAAGGCTGAGGAAGGCTGGTTTCAGGCGACTCAACTGCGGGACTCAGCTGATTCTTCGGCGTCTCGGTATCAGTACCATGCTGAGCTATCGGAGTCACGACCTCGATGCTCTGGGTGTCTGGCAGCGGATTTGCAAACGTTGGGATAAAGAAGCTCTTGGTATCAGATTCCAATGGAATCGGTGCGTAGTCAAACTTTGGCTCGACAGGCTTCAGTTCTAGGGGTGGTTTCGCCTCGAAATTTACATGCTGCCGGCTAGAAAAAAGTGCATTCAGGTTGGCTGCAATATCAGCCTGGGGATTATTCGTCACGGCGGCTGGTTCAACTGGTGCGGTTATAGGCGCAACTGGAGGGTCAACTTCAATGGCGACAGGCTCGACCAAAGGGTCAAATGGCTCGGCGATTGGAACCACGTCGGTCAAACCGAGCTCTAGGTGGTTCGAAACCTCATCGCGCAAAACCGGCGCCTGCGAGTGCTGGGCGGAACGCAATTCAAGTTGACGCTGAAGGACTTGCATGGCATCCAAGGCGCCTAACTTTGCAAGAGTTACCTGTAACTCGGCATCGGTCAGGACGCGCTCTTGCCAGTCATTGGAAGTCATAACAAAAATGCTAGCGGACAACAAAGTCGCGGTACCCGATATGCAAAAAGCGGCACCTCCAATAAAGGAGATGCCGCTTGATTTGTGGGCCCTACCGGGCTCGAACCGATGACATCCACGGTGTAAGCGTGGCGCTCTACCAACTGAGCTAAAGGCCCTTGCCGTCCGAAGACAACTTGAATACTCTAGCGCATATTTTGCAAAATTTCTCTATAGGGCCGCGATTGCCGTCTTGTAGTCAGCGAAGTTGCGAGCCTGGCCAGGGGCTGTCACGAACTTCGCGGTAATGATGCCAGCCTTGTTGATCACAAAGGTGGCGCGAGTCGGCATGCCGCTCTCTTCAATAAATACGCCGTATTCCTTGGTGACTGCGCCATGTGGCCAGAAGTCGCTCAGCAGGCTGAACTGGTAGTTCTCCTGTTCGGCGAAGACACGCTGAGTGAACTTCGAGTCGCAACTAATGCCCAGGACCTCAACATTGGCGTCTTCGAAGATGGCCAGATTATCGCGCAGCTCGCAAAGCTCGCCGGTGCAAATTCCCGTGAACGAATAAGGGTAAAACACCAGAACCACGTTCTTCTTGTCGCGGAAATCCGCAAGTGCCACAGTTTCGCCATTCTGGTTTGCGAGTGCGAAGTCCGGGGCCAGTTCACCGACGAGAGGTGCCATTTGAATTCCTTTGAGTCTGAGGGTTTTATCACGAATTTGACGATTGCTACAAACAGGCAAATGTCGCCAAATGTTTCCTATCAAGCGAATAAACTCTATAGGTGGCTTGCACCCAAGCCGTTAACAATGTCTCTCTCGCTCACAATGCGTTTCTAGATGGAATTGAGGACTCGGTGTCAATTAACAACCAAGACGCCTTCGCTGTAAACACCCCTGACATCGATCCTCAGGAGACCTCCGAGTGGCTGGAGTCACTCGATGCCGTGGCTCGAGTCCACGGCCGTGGACGCGCTCGCGAAATCATGCTCAACCTGCTGCGTCGTTCCCACGAGCTGCAGCTGAATGTGCCAATCGTTCCAACCACCGACTACATCAACACAATTGCTGTTGAAAACGAACCAGAGTTTCCTGGTGACGAGCAAATTGAGCGCACCTACCGTGCCTGGATGCGCTGGAATGCCGCGATGCTGGTTCACCGAGCCCAGCGCCCGGGCGTTGGCGTCGGTGGACACATTTCGACATTTGCGTCCTCTGCCTCGCTATACGAGGTTGGTTTCAACCACTTCTTCCGCGGGCAAGACCACGCCTCTGGCGGTGACCAGATCTTTATTCAAGGTCACGCCTCCCCTGGCCCATATTCCCGTGCGTTCCTTGAGGGTCGCCTGAGTGCCGACCAGCTCGATGGTTTCCGTCAGGAAAAGTCACACGCCGGTGGTGGACTTTCGTCGTATCCACACCCACGTTTGATGCCAAACTTCTGGCAGTTCCCTACCGTGTCAATGGGTTTGGGTCCGATTAACGCCATTTATCAGGCTCAGGCGAACCGTTACCTCGAGGGTCGCGGCTTGAAGCCAGAGACCGACCAGCACGTCTGGGCCTACCTCGGTGATGGTGAACTAGATGAGGTTGAGAGCCGCGGTGCACTGCAGCTCGCTGCCAACGACAAGCTTGACAACCTGACCTTCGTGGTCAACTGCAACCTTCAGCGCCTCGATGGTCCGGTTCGTGGAAACGGCAAGATCATTCAGGAGCTGGAGAGCTTCTTCCGCGGTGCAGGCTGGAACGTTATAAAGGTCATCTGGGGTCGCGACTGGGACCCTCTATTGGCCAAGGACACCGAGGGCGCCCTCGTTGACCTAATGAACCGCACACCAGACGGCGATTACCAGACCTACAAGACCGAGTCCGGTGCCTTCGTTCGCGAAAACTTCTTCGGACGTGACCCACGCACCCTGCAGATGGTCGACGCCCTTTCAGACGACGAGATTTGGGGTCTGCGTCGCGGTGGCCACGATTACCGCAAGATCTATGCTGCATACAAGGCGGCTATGGAGCACAAGGGTCAGCCAACGGTCATCTTGGTTAAGACGATTAAGGGCTTCACCCTCGGCAAGAGCTTCGAGGGTCGCAACGCAACCCACCAGATGAAGAAGCTCACCCTTGATAACCTCAAGGCCTTCCGCGACGAACTTCACATCCCTATTACCGACGCACAGCTTGAGGAATCGCCTTACCAGCCTCCATATTTCCACCCCGGTTTCGATGCGCCGGAGATCCAGTACATGCTGGACCGCCGTCGTGAGCTCGGCGGGTTCATTCCTGAGCGTCGTAGCAAGTACGTCGACTTCGCGCTACCAGAGCAAAAGGTTTACGACATCGTCAAGGGTGGTTCGGGCAACCAAGAGGTTGCAACCACCATGGCCTTTGTCCGTCTGTTCAAGGACTTGCTGCGTGCACCGGGAATCGGTGAGCGAATCGTTCCGATCATCCCGGACGAGGCCCGCACCTTTGGTATGGACTCGCTATTCCCAACCGCGAAGATTTACAACCCGAACGGCCAGCACTACATTTCGGTTGACCGTGAGCTGCTCCTGGCTTACAAGGAGTCACCATCGGGTCAGATTCTGCACACCGGTATCAACGAAGCCGGTGCGATGGCTGGATTTACCGCTACAGCAACCAGCTATGCAACTCACGGCCAGGCACTGATTCCGTTCTACGTGTTCTACTCGATGTTCGGCTTCCAGCGCACCGCTGACGCCATCTGGGCCGCTACCGACCAGTTGTCCCGAGGCTTCATGATTGGTGCTACTGCGGGCCGAACCACCTTGACTGGTGAGGGTCTTCAGCACGCCGATGGCCACAGTCCGCTCATTGCTGCCACTAACACCGGTGTAATCAGTTACGACCCTGCCTATGGTTACGAAATCGGTCACATTGTTCGTGCCGGTATCGAGCGTATGTACGGCGGTCAGCACCCAGACCCGAACGTAGTGTTCTACATAACTGTCTACAACGAGCCTTACCAGCAGCCAGCTGAGCCTGCCGACGCCGACGTCGAAGGCATCATCCGCGGCATCCACCGTATCTCGGTGAATGAAGCACACGGTCACAAGGCTCAGATTCTGGCGTCTGGTGTTGCAGTTCCATGGGCAAAGGAAGCTCAGGCCCTCCTTCAGAACGACTGGGGTGTATCGGCTGACCTTTGGTCGGTAACTTCGTGGACCGAATTGCGTCGTGAGGGTCTAGCGCGTGACGAGGCTCAGTTCCTTAACCCAGACCAGCAGATTGCTCCGGCGTACATCACATCCAAGTTGGCGGGCAACGAGGGTCCATTCCTCGGCGTCTCTGACTACATGCACGCAATCCCAGATCAGATTCGCAACTGGGTTCCAGGCGACTACGCAACTCTGGGCGCCGAGGGCTATGGCTTCAGCGACACCCGTGCTGCAGCCCGCCGTCACTTCAAGATCGACGGTCCGTCGATTGCCGTGCGAGTCCTTGAGCAGCTAGTTGCACAGGGCAAGATGGACCCAAGTGCACCGCGTCAGGCTATTGAAAAGTACCGTCTCCACGACGTAAACGCGGGCACCAGCGGTAACGCTGGCGGCGAAGCCTAGGAGCAAGAGTGATCGTAGTCGTTTGCCCCGGACAGGGTTCCCAGACCCCGGGTTTTCTAACCCCGTGGTTGGAAATGCCAGAGTTTGCATCCTCGATTGAGGCTCAACAGGCTGCCAGTGGAATCGACTTAGTTGGTTTTGGCACTACCGCCGACGCAGACACTATTCGTGACACGAAGGTTGCACAACCGCTAATCGTGGGCGCAGGTGTGGCTACGCTAGCGGCTTTGCTTGGCGACACTCCGATCGCGGAATCAGGCATCGCTGGTGTAGCTGGTCACTCAGTAGGTGAAATAACTGCTGCGGTTGCGACTGGAGTCTTTACATCGGAGGACGGCATCAAGTTTGTTCGGGAACGCGGCAACGCAATGGCCAAGGCCGCGGCTCTCGAGGTGACTTCGATGGCGGCAGTTCTAGGTGGAGAACAAGCGATTGTCGAGGCTCGACTGACTGAACTCGGGCTCGAACCAGCCAATTACAACGGTGGCGGTCAAATTGTTGCTGCGGGAAGCGCGGAGGGCATTGCGGCTCTCCTGGCTACTCCCCCAACTGGCAGCAGAGTCATCCCACTTCAGGTTGCCGGTGCATTCCACACTAGCTACATGGCTCCTGCCGTTGAAACTCTTGAGGCTTATTCACAGGGCGTCGTGGTGAATGACCCGGCCATTTCACTCTGGACCAATAGTGGTGGTCGCCGTGTTACCTCTGGTGCCGAGTTTGTCTCGCTTCTGGTGTCCCAGGTTAAGAGCCCAGTTCGCTGGGATTTGTGCATGGCTGCGATGGTTGAAGCCGGAGTTACTGCGGTAATTGAAGTTGCCCCAGCCGGCACTCTCGTTGGCCTTGCAAAACGGGGAATGCCGGGAATAGAGACGCTCGCGATCAAGACACCGGAAAACTTGGATGCCGCTCGCGAACTGATCGCAAACCACAGCTAAGGAAGTCATGACTCAGCCTGTATTGAACCAGTACGACGTAGTCAAGTACTCGCGTATCTTCGCCCTCGGTGCCGCTCGTGGTGACCTTACGGTTACAAACGATGACATTGCTGGTCCGATTGACTCATCTGACGAATGGATTCGGCAGCGCACCGGTATTGTTACACGCCGTCGCGCCTCCAAGGAACGTTCGCTAATGGACATGGCAGTGGAGGCCTCGAATGAGGCAATCGCGAAGGCCGGCATCGACCCTAAAGAAATTGGTGCGGTCATTTTCAGCACCATCACCCACCCTTTCCAAACACCGTCAGCCGCAGCGCTTCTTGCTGATAAGGTGGGCGCTAATCCGGCACCTGCATACGACGTTTCTGCAGCATGCGCTGGCTACTGCTACGGGATCGCCCAGGCGGATGCTCTAGTGCGCTCCGGTATGGCCAAGTATGTCCTTGTAGTTGGCGGCGAAAAATTGTCTGACTTTATCGACCCAACTGATCGCAGTATCTCGTTCTTGCTGGGCGACGGCGCTGGTGCGGCAATCGTTGGCCCGAGTGACTTCCCAGGAATTTCGCCAACAGTCTGGGGTTCCGATGGGTCGCACTGGGACGCCGTAAGCATGACCAGCTCGCTACTCGACTTCCGCGATGGTTCGGCTTCGTGGCCGACCCTGCGTCAAGAAGGTCAAACGGTCTTCCGCTGGGCAGTCTGGGAGATGGCTAAGACCGCTCGTAAGGCACTAGAGGTTGCAGGCGTCGAGCCTGAGCAGCTGAGCGCTCTGGTTACTCACCAAGCCAATATTCGCATCATCGATGAGTTGGCTAAGCAGCTCAAATTGCCGGAGTCCGTCGTTGTTGCCCGTGACATCGTTACTACTGGAAACACCTCGGCTGCATCCATCCCACTGGCAATGCATTCACTTCTTGAATCCGGCGAGGTGAAAAGCGGCGGACTCGCGCTAGAAATAGGCTTCGGCGCGGGCCTTGCCTTCGGCGCTCAAGTGGTCGTGCTCCCTTAAACTTCTATAAGTTCCTCAACAACCAATAAGGAGAAACAAATGGCATTTTCGCAGGCTGAAGTTCTGGCTGGTCTCGCAGAGATCGTTAACGACGAGACTGGTATCGCAACCGAGTCCGTACAGCTGGAGAAGTCGTTCACCGATGACCTCGACATCGACTCGATCTCGATGATGACCATCGTTGTAAACGCCGAGGACAAGTTCGGTGTCAAGATTCCAGACGAGGAAGTAAAGAACCTGATCACCGTTGGTGACGCAGTCAACTTCATCGTCGCGGCTCAGGGCTAACACACCTTGGCTGGCAAGATTGTCGTCACCGGGCTGGGAGCTACCACTCCCCTCGGCGGCGATGTCGAGTCCACCTGGAGTGCACTTCTTGCCGGCGAATCTGGCATCAGCACTCTGGAACAAGAGTGGGTGGCTCGCTACGAGATCCCTGTTACGTTTGCCGGTCAGGCAAAGGTAAAGGCAGCCGAGGTTCTAACTCCTCAGGAGTGCAAGCGCCTCGACCCATCTAGTCAATTTGCGCTTATCGCGGGCCGTGAAGCCTGGAAAGACGCGGGCATGCCGGAGGTCGCTCCAGAGCGCCTCGCAGTGGAGTTTTCCACGGGCATAGGTGGTGTTTGGACTCTTCTAGACGCTTTTGACACTTTGAAGGAAAAAGGTCCTCGTCGCGTCTTGCCAATGACTGTTCCAATGCTGATGCCAAATGGCCCTGCCGTCGCAATCGGCATGGACATTGCAGCCCGCGGAGGTGTCCGCACCGCTGTTTCAGCATGTGCCTCCAGCACCGAGGCGTTGGCAAACGCGATCGATCGACTTCGTTCTGGTGAGATTGATGTCGTGGTTGCCGGTGGTTCCGAGGCCGCAATTCACCCACTACCAATCTCAGCGTTTGCATCGATGCACGCACTTTCGCGTCGCAACGATGAACCAGCACGAGCGAGCCGACCATACGACCTAGGTCGCGATGGCTTCGTTATGGGTGAGGGTGCGGGTGCCTTGGTTATTGAGACCGAAGAGCACGCCTTGGCGCGCGGAGCAAAGATTTACGCTGAGCTTGTCAGCGGTGCAGTAACCTCTGACGCCCATCACATCACCGCTCCGGATCCTGAGGGAACTGGTGCGGCGCGTGCTGTGGTACGTGCTCTTGAGCATGGTGGAGTTGCCGCCAGTGACATTTGCCACATCAACGCACATGCCACGTCAACCCCGGTTGGTGACATTGCCGAGTACACGGCGCTCCGTCGCGTGTTCGGCGCGCATCTAGATGACATTGCAATCTCTGCTACTAAGTCGTCAACCGGTCACCTACTTGGTGGCGCTGGTGCAATTGAGGCAATCTTCACTGTTTTGGCACTCAAGAACCGCCTAGCACCACCAACCATCAACCTGGAAAACCAGGACCCTGAAATTCCGGTAAACGTAGTTACTAGCCCCCAAGCACTTGGTGAAGGTGAACTTGTTGCTATGAGCAACTCGTTCGGTTTCGGCGGACACAATGCGGTTGTGATCTTCCGCAGCTACCAGCAATAACAAAAAGCATTCAAAGCGCCGTAGCGGATATAGAAATTGAACCAACTCTATGTCCGCTACGGCACTGTTTTAACGACACTAAATAGTGAAGCAAGATTATGAGCAAACTATATTTCCGCTACGGTGCGATGAACTCGGGAAAGAGCACGGCCCTCTTACAGGTGGCGTACAACTACGAGGAGCGGTCGCAGGCGGTACTCCTTGCAAAGCCGGACATTGACGCCAAGGGCGGAGACACCGTTGTAAGCCGATTGGGAATGAGCCGAAAGGTTGATTTTCTAGTCTCCCCCACCGATAACCTGCGACAGGCTTTTGCGCACTATCGGGGCCTGAAGATGGCTGAAACCGGTTTAGACACTGCATGCCTTCTGCTAGATGAATCGCAGTTCTTCACTACGCAGCAAATTGACCAAGCGCTTGAAATCGCAGTGCTCGACGGCGTACCTGTTTTGGCATATGGCCTGCGTACAGATTTTCTTACCCAGTCCTTCCCCGGATCACTGCGACTCTTCGAGCTAGCCCACAGTCTTGAAGAACTAAAGACGGTTTGCCGATGTGGTCGCAAAGCAATCTTTAACGCAAGAAGCGCGGGTGGGCAGTTTGTTTTCGCCGGAAGTCAAGTAGCTATCGATGGCATTGACACGACCTACGAGTCTCTTTGCGCCGGTTGCTACCTGCGTGAGCGCGACCGACTTTAATGTTCCGGTTCTCGGGGTTCCGTGACGGACACTGTCACCCACTGTTCTCTGCTCGTGAGTCTGACGGCCCAATCCTGGATCATTGCACGTCAGTCGAAGAGATTCAAAAGGAAATTGCCAAGCACATGGCGGAGAATCCTGATCTGCCCTGGTTGGATTGCGGCAGTTTTTCGCCCGAAATTGCTGCCACGCACCGCTTGCATTCCAAACTGCTCGATGCAGTTGCTTCAGAAATTCCGGTAGTTGTGCATGCGGTAGACCACCACTCAATTTGGGTGAATTCTGCGGCCTTAGCTGTAGCAGGTCTAGACACCTTTGTTCCCACACTTCAGAATGCCGTAGTAGAGGTTGATGATGACGGACGGGCAACGGGGCTTTTGCACGAATGGGACGCCATGCAGCTCGTCTACCATCACCAGCCACCTGCCTCGCTGGAATCTGACTTAGCGGCTGTTGAGCGAGCCCAGGAACGATTGCTGGCGGCCGGACTGGTCGCAGTTCAGGAGGCTTGGATTGACCCTGGGATGCCGGAAGCCTACCTTGAAGCCGTGCGGTTGGATAGATTGAAGATTCGTGTCAACCTAGCGCCGCGGCTAGACGCCAATGATTGGCACTCATCCCTTGCATTCGCTAAGGCAACTCGAAGCAAAGTACGTGCCGCGGCATCACCGCTACTGACCTGCAATTCGGTCAAGATTTTCATCGATGGGGTATTTGGTAACTGCACCTCTGTGATGCACGAACCGTATATTGATGGCACAAATGGGAAGCCGATCTGGACCCCTTCGGAACTTGCGACCATGGCCCTTGCAGCGGATAACGCTGGCTTTCAACTGCATTTCCATGCGATTGGCGATGCAGCCGTAACGATGGCGTTGGCAGCCATTGAACACGTTGAATCTTGCAATGGACCGGTAGATCGCAGGCCGGTTATAGCTCATGGCGATTTAGTGCGATCTGTTGATTTCGAACTGGCTAGACGACTTGGTGTTATTTTTTGCCAACAACCTAGTTGGGCTGTAAGAGGACCCGAAACCGCGCGGCTCGAGGAGGTTCTGGGTACTGATCGAGTAGACCGGCTCTACCCAGTAGCAAGCCTGATGGCAGCCGGTCTAACTGTCAGTTTCGGTTCAGACTGGCCCGTATCGGCCCCTGATCCGCTGCTCGGTCTTTTTACCGCTCAAACACGCTTGTCCCCCGAAAGCATTGACAGTCCGCTAAATGTTCACGAGTCAATTTCGGCTAGCCAGGCCCTCGAGTGCTATTCGAAAAACGTTGCATACCAAATGGGACAAGAGCACAGTCAATTTGATGACTGGGTTGTACTTGATAAAGATCCAACCCAATGTGAAGAAGAAAGCATTCCTGCTATTCGCGTTCTTGAAGTTGGCGTAGCCGGCAGAAAAGTATGGACCGCCGGGTAGCTTTTTCGGTGCCAATCAAGTGCGGCATAGATTCACGAAAATGCCGCAAGAATGTCGAAACCCCGAAGACCGCAATCTTCGGGGTTTCGAGGTTCAAACTTACTTGGTGCCGTTGATAGTAGCGCTGTCAACCTTGAATGATTCCAGGTTCCACTTCTTGAGAAGTGCAGCATAGCCACCATCGTCCATGAGGGACTGAAGACCAGCCTGTAGTGCAGCAGTCAACTTGCTGTTGCTCTTCAGGACACCGATTCCAATCAAGCCGCTCTCGTAACCGAATGGGTTCGCTGGGTCGATTACCAAATCGAAGTAGCTGCCGTTACCGGCAACCTTGACGTTGTATGCAGCCAGCTGCGAATCGGCCAGGTAAGCAACTGCCTTACCCGAGCGAACTGCATTCTGGGCGTCAGTGTCACCTGGAAGCGACAGAACTTCAATCGCTGCCTTGCCACCCTTCTTACAGGTGTCACTCTGGGTGTTTAGAAGGTCTACTTCCCAGGTGGCCGCTTCGGCTGCGACAGGCTTGCCACAGAGATCATTTAGGCTCTTAACACCGTTAGGGTTTCCCTTGCTCACCATCAGGCTGGCTCCACCATTGAAGTAGTCGACGAAGTCTAGAACTTTCTGGCGGTCGATGGTATCGCTCATCGACGACATTGCCACATCATGCTTTGCAGCCTGGAGGGAAGGAATGAGCGAGTCGAAAGACTGCTTCTCAAACTTCACCGAAACTCCGAGCTTGGCACCAATTGCGTTAATCAGATCTACATCGAAGCCAATTGGGTTGTTCTTGCTGTCAAACATTTCCATTGGTGCATAAGGGATGTCCGAACCAGCATTGATGCCGGCGGTCTTGTACTGTGCCGGTACTAGAGCGGCGGCCTTAGCGTCTACCCCAGCGGCGGTGGTCGCAGTGTTGGTTGCGGTAGGCGTGCTAGACGCGCAACCAGCAAGTAGCAGCGCGCTGACGGTGAGTGCGCTTGTGACGGCAATGAGCTTCTTCATTCTGTCTCTCCTAGAAATTATTCCCGAGTGACAGGCTATTCGCTTTCGAACGATTTTCTAACGCGACAACCCGAGGCGTAACTAAATCTTTACAAACGAATGAATCGCAGTTTGTTACGGCAGGCCGATGCCGGTCCTAAAGCCGGGCCATCAAGTTTCTAAAGGACTGATCGCAGGAATGACTTGGTGCGCTCATGTTGCGGGTTATCGAGTACGTCTGCCGGCTTGCCAGACTCCACAACCACACCGCCATCCATGAATACAACGGTGTCTGCCACTTCGCGGGCGAAACCAATCTCATGGGTGACGACAATCATGGTCATACCCGATTTTGCAAGGTCTTTCATGACCTCGAGAACATCACCGACCAGCTCAGGGTCGAGGGCGCTCGTTGGTTCATCGAACAACATAAGCGTTGGTTCCATGGCCAGTGCTCGCGCAATGGCCACACGCTGCTGCTGACCGCCCGACAACTGGCTCGGGTAGTGATCGGCTCTGTCCTCTAGACCAACTCGCTTCAGGAGCCACTGAGCGCGTTCAACGGCCTCAGTCTTTGTCTTTCCTGCCACACCCATCGGCGCCTCGATGATGTTTTCCAGCGCTGTGAGGTGCGGGAACAAATTGAATCGCTGGAAAACCATACCGATATTGCGACGCTGTGCCGCGATGTCACGCGGATGCATCTCGTGAAGTTGACCGTGGGACTCTCGGTAACCAATCAGATCATCGTTTACGTAGATCCGGCCGGCATTTATGGTCTCAAGGTGATTGATGCAGCGAAGGAAGGTCGACTTGCCACTACCGCTCGGTCCTAGCAGGCATAGAACCTCACCAGTTTGAACCTCTAGGGTAATGCTCTTCAAAACCTCGTTGCTACCGAAGCGCTTTCGCACGCCTTCGGCGCGAACCATCGGAGTCTTAGACGTGTCCGCCATTTAGGCCGCCCTTTCCAATTCGCCCCACTGAGCCGTGGCCATCGAAGCCACGTCCGAAGCGGCGCTCCAAATAGCGTTGCGGGAAGCCCAAAATCGTGTTCATGACCAGGTACCAGAATCCGGCCACCACTAGCAATTCAATCTGTGCCAGGTTTTGGGATGAGATTTGGTTTGCTACGGTGTAGAGCTCTGCTACGGCAATGACTTGAAGCAACGATGTGCTCTTGAGCATCGAGATCGTCTCGTTGCCCATAGGCGGAATAATGACACGCATCGCCTGAGGAAGCACGATTCGTCGCATCGTGTACCAAGAACCCATTCCTAGCGATTTAGCGGCCTCCGCCTGACCCTTATCCACCGAGAGAATACCCGCACGGACAATCTCGGCCGCATAGGCCGCCTCATTGAGTGATAGCGCGATGAGACCGGCTGCAAATGAAGAAATTACCGCTGATGTTGGTTGGTCGAACCAGACCACAGTTGTGAACGGGACACCGAGAACAATGTGGGGATAAATGATGCCTAGGTAGCCCCAGAACACGATCTGCAATAGAAGCGGTGTTCCGCGGAAGAACTCAATGTAGGCAGTTGCTATGACCTTCAAAAGCGGATTATCGCTAAGTTTCATCACAGCCAGGGCGGTTGCGAGCGCAGTGGCGATGATCATGGCCAGTAAGGTCATCCACACGGTCAGGGCCGCACCCTGGAGGATCATCGGATCAAATAGATATTTGAAGATGACTTGATGGTTGATTGTCGGTGCAGAGATCAAGGACCAAATGAATGCGCCAGTGACTCCAAGTAGTACAACGGCCCAGAACAATCGCCAGGGGTGACGTAAAGGCTTAGCGACAATGTCGCCTTCAACCTTCGTCTGTGTTTTAGACATATGACTTCCTACGTTGGAAAAACTAAACAAAGTTTAGTCCCCCAAGTGGATACATCTGTTGTGTGCGGCGTGGCGGGCAAAGGCGCGGCTATGCGGCTTTGCAACATGTTGCCAAAACTTCAGGTGAGTTTAAAGTCCCACGCATAAATTTTGGTGCGGCGTGTGGGACTTGAACCCACGACCGACGGATTATGAGTCCGCTGCTCTAACCGGCTGAGCTAACGCCACTGGTAGAGCCAAGTTTACCGTTCGCTACGGATTCGCTTTCGAGCTTTCTTCACTGCATTGCGAACTCGGCGGTCCATTTGCTGTGCCGCGCTTCGCATGTCATCGATGCGCTCACGAAGATCTTCGGTAGCCTCTTCGACACGATCTGCCATTGCTTCACGTCGTTTACGGAACGCGAGTATTTGGTCGTGCAAGCTTTCGCTCAACCGACCAATAGGTTGCGAGTATTCCGGCAGGTTGTCATCGGAAGGCTCAACCGATTCTCCAATGTAAAGCTTCTCGAAGATCGCTAGCGTGCGTTGAATATCATGGCTCTTGATTAGGTGCAGCGAATTTTCCGAGAGCCGTTCAAGTTCTGCGGCATCCGCGCTTAGGACCCGATTCAGTCGGTCTGCAAATGCGTCAATGTCATCCGGTGGGAACAGATAACCGTTGTCCCCATCGTGAACCAAGTGAGGCAAGGCCATAGCGTCTGCAGCCACAACCGGACGCCCCGAGGCCATTGCCTCCATAGTTGCAATTGACTGCAACTCGGCGATGGACGGCATCGCAAATACGGTGCAAGAGGCGTAGGCCTTTGGAAGGTCTTCCTCGGTGATGTGCCCGTAGAAATGGACTTTGTCACGAATGCCAAGTTCGGTGGCAAGCTCTTCAAGGTAAGCCTGCTCGCCACCTTTACCCACCAGGTCCACTTCAACACCGAGGTCAGCAGGCAGTTTTGCAACGGCCTTCAACAGGTTATGAATATGTTTCTCATAGTCCAAGCGGCCAAGAAACAGGATGCGCGGCGGTTTATTGGTCGGAGGTGTTGCGTTCTTGAAGCGGCTTGCATCAATTCCGCATGAAATAGCTAGGACATCTGTAAGACCAGTGGCGTCCTCCAGCAGTTCTGCAGCCCGTCGCGTCGGCGTGGTAACTGCGTCAACTTTGCGGAAGAAGCGGCCAGCATCACGCCATGCCCAGCGCATTGCGGCTGGTTCCAGGAATGGCGGAATGATCACCGAGTACTTGATCAGATTTTCAGGCATGATGTGGTTCGTGGCTACGATGCGGATGCCAGCCTTGCGAGCCGCGTGTACGATAAATCGACCCATGATTAGGTGGCTTTGAATGTGAACCACGTCTGGCTTGATTTCTCGGAATATGCGAGCGGCTTCACTGCCTATCGTGAAAGGCCACTGCCAGCGCAGGGTTTCGTGCTGCGGAAGTTTGAATGACAACAGGCGGTGGACAGTCATCTCAACGCCATCATGGATTTCGGTGAACGTACCGTGTGATGAGTTGTATGCGGAAGCAATGATGTGAACATTGTGTCCGCGACGAACTAGACCACCCGCTAGACGCTCCGCGAAGCGAGCTGCACCATTGATGTCTGGCGGAAAAGTGTCGCAGGCAATAACCACGGTCAACTGCCTTGGGACCACGCTTATTGCAGAAGTCGAAAGGTCCGTGGGGTCGAAACCGTTCACCGAAAAGCCAGGCTTGGCAACGGACATGCAAATGCTCCTAATGGTGCGACAACACCCGCAATTTTAGCCGCTAGTGGCGCTTGCGCTTGCTCCAGACGGCTGTGCGGCGTTTCGCCAACAGGATCTGAGGATGGAATTGGCTGAGCAATAAAACACCAACTATGGCTGTGCCGCCACAAACGAGAAACAGCACAATAGTCAAGGGGTTTGCGGTATGGGCTTCTCCCAAAATGGTTCCTGCGATCAAAACGGCCACCATTGGGTCCACAACGGTTAGGCCGGCAATAACCAGGTCTGGTGGGCCTGACGCATAAGCGCTTTGAACAAACCAACCACCAAGGCTGACAGCAACGCCCAATACAACCAGGCACAGAAAAGTCAGCCACTCGAACTGGCCCTGGTAAATACGCTGAATAACCACCTTGGTCAGGGTTGCAACAAACCCGTAGAGAATACCGGCACCTGCAATGAAGTAAATAGCCTTGCCGTTCTTGGCCTTGCGCAAGGCGATGGTAATCGCAATCGCAAGGATCACGGCAAGGATCCCAAGAACCTGCCACATCTGGCTGTCAGTCAAAACGTATTCGTGAGCAATCGTCGACGCAGTGGTAACAAAACCGCCAACACCAACTATGCAAAGGCTTATCGCGACGATGGTCGCTTTATTCAGTTTGGTGCGACTAATTCGGGCATTGAGCACAGAAGTGACTACGAGTGCAATTGCACCGAGTGGCTGCACCACGATTAGCGGTGCAAGCGAAAGTGCTGAGATTTGAAACACGACGGCCAGACCCAGAAGGCCGGTTCCCATCAACCATTTTGGTCGTCGCACAAGCTGAAGCATTTGTTTGAAACCGAGCGAACCGTGAGTCTTCCCACCCTTACCCTGCTGCTCCCCCACGGCATCGTTCTGCCACTGTGCGCCGAATGCCAAGGCAACCGCCCCGATAAGCGCGAGCAGAACCGCCAGGTAGCGAAGGTCCAGTCCAGTGAAAAGTTTCATGTTGCTTTCTGTTTGCTGCCTTACCAGCCTACCGTCGGCATAAAATCTAAGAATGCCTGTAAGAAGAATCTGCATAACCGGTGAACCGGTTTTACATCAGCGCGCCGCGGAAGTCACTGTCTTCGACGAGGAGCTTCAGGAACTTGTGTCAGACATGTTTCTGACAATGGACAAAGCCCCGGGTGTGGGACTTGCTGCCACGCAGGTGGGTGTGGGCCTTCGCGTCTTCGTATATGACTATGAGGATGAGGCTGGAAACCCGGTACGCGGCGAAGTGATTAATCCTGTTTTAGAGGTTGGCCCCATCGAAACCGGCGAGGCCGATTGGGACACCGAGCAAGAAGGGTGCCTTAGCGTTCCGGGCGAGCGATTCCCTTTGAAACGTGCGGATTGGGTTCGCCTTACTGGTGTGAACCTAAAGCAAGAGCCAATCGAAATTGAAGCCACCGGATGGCTTGCACGCATTTTCCAACATGAATTCGATCATCTGGACGGGCTGCTATACGTAAATCGTCTAGCTGAGCCACACGCTTCGGACGCAAAAAAGATCATTATGAGAAACAACTGGGGCAAGCCAGGCATCACCTGGCTACCTGGCAAAGACAACCTGGAAGGTTAGGCCGGAACAACTCCGGCTTCATACAACGCTAAAACTAGTTGAGACCTAGTGGCTAGTCCAAGCTTCTCCTGAAGCCCGTCCAGCACCCAACGAACCTTGGTTTTAGGTAAATTTGTGGCCACTTCAAGGGCCTCTAGTTCATCTCCATTTGCTAGGGCGTCTAGTACGCGCTGCTCGGCTTCATCCAAATTGCTAAGCCGAAGCAACCACCTCTGATTCGCTCCATGCTGGACCTGCTGCTGGTCAAAAAAAGCTCGCAATTGTGAGACCTTGATTGGAACTGCAGCGCTGCCGGCTTCGCGAATTGCTTCCAACAGTTCCTCGGCGGATTCTTCTTCGCTCACCATCACCGACGCGCCGCAGCGGATGGCTTCCAGTGCCATTGGGCCAGATGAAAATGGCCCGGTAAGAACGAATGCAGGCAGCTTAGCCTCAAGCCCAACATTGCGGCGGAGAAACCTGCGGACTAGTTCGGATCCGCTCAAAGAGCGCAACCGGTTGTCAACTAGTAGCACATCAACAGATAGGTCACCGATTCGCTCGAGGGCGACAAGCCCGTCGGCTTCCTCATAGACGATGTCGAAATCTGGCTGCGTTTCAAGCAGCATCCTTCTGCCCTCGCGAATAATGGGGTTACCGAAAATCAGGCCAATACGCAGCACGCGAGCCATTTAGTAGACCGATTCTTCTCGGTACTCTTCGATTCCTGGGAACAGGGCATTCAGGGTAAAACCAACACCCGGTACTCGGTGGGCTTCAATGTTGCCGTGGTAGAGGGCTGCGCGCTCGCGCATGCCGTTGATTCCATGGCCGGAGACATCCTGAGTTAGTGACTCGAGGTCTTCCTCCGCGGCCTGCTCCCCCGTTAGCTCAACCGGCATGGCGTCGGCTTGAGCAACCTGAAGACCGTTGTCCTTAATTAGTACCTGCAACCCATTGTCCGACCACATGAAATCGATGTCGATTGAAGTGCCGATCGGTGCGTGCTGCTTGACGTTCTCGATTGCGTCGAAAACCACACGGTAGATGGCAAGTTCTGCGCTAGGAATAAGTTGGATTCGATCACCCTGATGAGTTATTCGAGTCTGGTACCCATCTTCACGCAGTTGCACCGCAAGCATGTTCAGATCATTCAAGCTTGGGGGTGCCGCAGCCACCTGAACCGATCGGTTCAGCATATCGAAAAGGCGGCGAAGTTCATCATGCGCCTCACGCATTAGCTCAACAAGGCGGTCCAGCGTTCTCGGCGCGACTTCCGGATTTAGCTTATTTGCGTAGCGAGCGCCGTCTGCAAGCGTAAGCATTGCTGAGACGCGCTCGAGGGTCATGATGTTGATGTCGCTGGCGATTAGGAAGCGCTCATTCTGCTCCGCAATTTCCAACATCGTGCGTAGGTTATGGCGCTGAACTAGGTCGCGCTCAGTCCTGGTCTGACGCTCGCGATACTGCTCTATTAAGAAGCCGCCTAGCAACCAGGCAAACCCGTTTAGACCGATGATCGAAACTGCAATGAAGCCAAATCCCCACCACTGTCCATCGGTGTTGTAGACCGAGATGCCATAGAACTGTTTTGAGAGTCCAGAGTGGAAAATCGCAAACCAGGCAACAACAATGCCGGTCAGGATTCCTGTCGCCATTGTCAACAGGCTCCACACTCGACGCCCCAGCGCTGAAGCTATGAATACCAGCAGCGCCACGGCAAGGCCAGCAACTGTCGGATGTAGACCCAGGGAAATTTCGGCTACGCTACCGCCGATCAAAAGCGGTATTGCCAGGTAGCCGTATTCGCGAAAAAAGAAGAATGAGCTAGCAAGCACCAGGGAGGCAAGAAGTCCATTAGTTCCTTGAAGGAAGAAATCAATGGTTGCAAAGAGGCCTGTGAAAAAAAGACCTATTGAGGCATCTGGAAGCCATTTGCGGGAGTTAATCCACTGAAACAAGTGGCCTCCTGAGCGGTAACGCTACTACTTTGGCTCCCCGACTTGGACTCGAACCAAGAACCCTCCGGTTAACAGCCGAATGCTCTGCCAATTGAGCTATCGGGGAATAGTGCCTTCCGGCACTCGAACTACTTTAGCAAAGAAATCTAGTTAACCCAAATCAATGCCAGCGTATTTTCCGTGTCGGAAATCAATAACCAGCTACCGGGTCAACTTGACCGATCCATGGACCCTGTCCCAAGTAAGCCAAAGCATTTGCCCCGATTCGTAGAGCTAGGAAATGCTCGACCTGAGGTGGAGTGTCCGCTGTATGCGGAGTGATTATTAGTCGAGGGTTGCCCCAGGCCCGGTGACCCTGTGGCAGTGGCTCAGGGTCGGTAACGTCAATTCCAGCTCCGGCTAGAACGCCTGCATCCAGAGCGTCAAGCAAATCCTCGGTGACCACTATTGGGCCGCGTGCGACATTCACCAAATAGGCGTTGGGGTTCATCAGCGCCAGACGGCGAGAATCGAATAAGCCTCGAGTTTCTTCAGTCAAGGCGCAAGCCAGAATTACAAACTGGGCCTCGGCTAAAACTGAATCGAGTTGGTCAAAGGTTACAGTTTTGTCTGCTCCTTCGAGTGCACCTATTTGGCGCCTGACTACAGTCACTCGGGTGCGCATTGGGCGCGTGAGAGCAATGAATTCCTCTGCAATTCCTCCGCCACCCACAACAACAACATTTGAGTCGTAAAGAGATACCGCAAACTTTTCACCCCAAGTGGTGGCGCGAATACGTTCGGGAAGCTCGCGACCCAATGCCATTGCAAGCATCAGGGCATGTTCCGCTACAGGCTCTCGGTATGACCCTTTTGCGGATGTGAAGCGAACTGGGTGCTTTAACAAGTCTGCAAAGGCGTCAACGCCAGCCCATGGCAATTGCACCCAGGTCAACTGAGGATTTGCTGCCAATACAGTCTTTAGCTCCTGGGGGTTGTGGTAGTCAGTCCACACGAGACCACCAACTTCCGGACCAATATCGCAAGGCACACCGCCAGCCGCTGCGATAGCCTTCTCAAATAGTGGGTTGCGATGCGGTGCAATCGCAATCAGATCAGGATTTACCATCCGGACTCCCCCATCAAGGCTCGCCTTTCGCGCTCCAACGTCACAAGCTGCTGCTGTACCACTTGATATTCTTCGTGATTCAAATTCGGATCTAGTCGACGAAGGCGTGCCAGAGCCTCAGCCTTCTCACGCGCGAGGGCGCGTTCCAGTGCCTTACCCACAACCGCCTTGGAGTACTCCACGAGACGCTCCTCAGAGGTGACAGGAAGTTCGGCCGCGGCTAACCCCAGCACCATAGTTTGCAGAGAATTTGGGGCGGTCTCCTGAAGTCGACCTAACCAAGTATCTGACGTGGCACTAAGCGCCGCTATTAGGGCCTTCAAAATGGCATTATGCGCCGGTGCCAGCATTCCGGCCTGCGCTATCCGCTGGAGTTGGCCCTGATTGAAAGCCTGAGGGCATTGAACTAGGACCTGCAGAGTCTGTTGCTCCACCAGCAGGGTTGGGTCTTTCAGATTGACGGGTGGGAAGCTAGGGTTGGTGGCCTCGGCCTGCAAATTAGCCTGAGGTTCGGAATTAGGTGCATCGGAGTTGGCCGACATGGTCGCTGGCTTAATGTCAGTTCGCATTCCCGCAACACCTGTTGCCCGAGCTGTTTTATTGGCATCCGCAACAATTCGCGCGACCTCTTCGGGAGGCAAGCTAACCCAACCTGCCAGCTCTCTCGCATAGGCTGGGCGCAGTGCCTCGTCGCGGATATTGGCAATTACCGGTGCAGCTGCTCGCGCAGCCGAGACTCGCCCTTCGAGAGTATCGAGGTTGAACTGTGAAAGCTTTTGCTTGATCGCAAACTCGAAAAGCGGCCGCTTTGTTTTGATCATTTCTACAACTGCTGCGTCGCCGCGCTGTTGTCGAAGATCTGCCGGGTCGAGCCCATCGGGACCAACAGCTACAAACGTATGAGCCTGGAATTTGTGGCTATCTTCATAGGCGCGCATGGCAGCCTTTTGCCCTGCCGCATCAGGATCGAAGGTAAAAACCACTTCAGCAGGCACGCCGTCGGTGTTCAGGAGCCTGTTTAGTACTCGAACATGGTCCTCACCAAAGGCAGTGCCGCAGGTTGCAACTGCGGTTGTAATTCCAGCGAGGTGACATGCCATGACATCGGTGTAACCCTCGACCACCACAACCTGATGTTGCTTCGAGATATCTTTTCTAGCTAAATCGATCCCATAAAGCACCTGAGACTTGTGGTACACGGGAGTGTCCGAGGTGTTGAGATACTTCGGGCCATTGTCATCATCAAACAACTTGCGGGCGCCGAAGCCAATGACGGCAGCTGTTTGGTCGCGAATTGGCCAGATGACACGACCGCGGAATTTGTCGTAACCACCCTTGTCGCTGGGGCTGGCAAGACCGGCGGTTACTAGTTCATCCGTGGAAAAACCGCGACTCTTCAGGTAGCCAGTGAGGTTATCCCACCCTCGTGGCGCGTAGCCGACGCCAAAGTGGGCCACGGCAGACTGATCAAAGCCTCGCCCAAGTAGAAACGCCCTGGCAGTTTCGCCACCTTCGGATTGCAGTTGCTCTTCGAAATAATCCGCAGCCTGTGAGTTGGCCTCAAGTATGCGTCCCCGAATACTGGAACCCTCATTGGTGCCGCCAGTCTCATAGGTAAGGGTGAACCCGATTCTTCCAGCAAGTTTTTCTACTGCCTCGGTGAACGAAATTCCTTCAACCTGCTGGAGAAACTTGAAGACATCGCCACCCTCGCCGCAACCGAAACAATGGTAGAAACCCTGCGCCGGACGCACGTTGAATGATGGAGATTTCTCATCATGGAATGGGCAAAGACCTTTTAGCGAACCGACCGATGCGTTCTTGAGCACCACATAGTCACCGATCACATCGGCGATATTGACTCGTGCCTTTACCTCTTCGATGTCGCTACTGCGAATTTTGCCGGCCACTAGAAGGTTTTTCCTTTAGCTACCAGTTTGTGGTGCATAGTGATCGCAGTCTGGTCGGTGAAGCAAGCGACGGCGTCAACGATAACCCGGTGCTGAGCCTGCTCATTATTGGCAGCCGCCCAGGCGCTGGTTGCGTAGGAGTCAAGGTGATCACCGTTCGCCGCCAGTAAGGCGTCTGCAAGTTCGGAGAGGATTGCCCGCTGCCACTCATATACAGGCCGGCGACTGTCGACAGTCATTAGGAAAGCAGCAACAGTGCCCTTGAGTACGGCGATTTCCTCGGCCACTTCATCGGGGACCGTCAATTGTGATTGGAAACGCGTAATCGGTTCGTGATCCCCGGCTACCGAAACCGCCATGGTTCTTTTTACGAAGGATCCGATAAGCGACGAAGTCAGGTTCTTCAGCTGGCCAAGAGCGTTAGGGGTGTGATCGAACTGTGTCGGCCAATAGGTGTTGGCACGCAGACGATTCAGGGCCCTTCCCAGTGCCGCTAGGTCGTACTTTCCTCCATTCCACTGGTCAATCTTTGCGAGGAGTTCAGGTTCGTTTGCCGGAGTTGCCAGCTCTTCGAGCCGCACGTACTGGGAAACGATTGCATCTTCGAAATCGTGCACCGAGTAAGCGACATCATCGGCGAAGTCCATCACCTGAGCTTCGATGCACTTAGTCCCATCGGGTGCACCCATGCGGAGCCACTCATAGACTGGGGCATCGTCCAAGTAATATCCGAATTTTGCGGTGGGTGCGGCTTCCGAAAGTTCAAAAACTGATGGGCGGGCCCAGGGGTATTTGCAAGTTGCATCAAGCGAGGCTCGAGTGAGGTTCAAACCGAACGGTGTGCCGTCAGCGCTGAAGACTTTCGGCTCAATTCGAGTCAAGAGACGAAGAGTTTGGGCGTTTCCCTCGAAGCCGCCAAAGTCATTCGCCCAATTGTTGAGTGCGCGTTCGCCATTGTGGCCAAATGGTGGGTGGCCTAGATCATGTGCAAGACATGCCAAATCGACGACATCCGGATCTAGACCAAGGTCGCCGGCCATTTCGCGACCAATCTGTGCCACCTCAAGCGAGTGGGTCAGACGTGTACGCGCAAAGTCACCCGTTGAGGGACTGAGCACCTGGGTTTTGGCTCCAAGCCGGCGCAACGCCGATGAATGGAGGACACGGGCGCGATCACGCGTGAATTCACCGCGGCGGGTTCCAGGGCGTCGTTCCTCTGGTAAAAAACGCTGACTATCGAAGTCGTTGTATGAGGAGTTCACGATTAGCCCCCCGAAACGCTAATCTCTGCATCGAGCAGAGTCACGCGCTGGTCTTCACCGAGCGAGCGGGAATCCAACCAATGCTCTGGCAGCGAGCACTGTTTTGCCCCACCAAGACGCCCGCGCGGACCCTCGGCATCGTCACCAGGATAAGGGGCCGACCAGTCCAGCGTCGCGAGAATTTCATCCATGTGCGTCAGTGACTGAACCTGTGCCAAGGCAGCACGGAACTCGCCACCTACTGGGTAACCCTTGAAATACCAGGCAACATGCTTGCGAATGTCCCTGCAGGCGCGACCCTCTTCGTCGAAGAACTCGGTGAGGAGCTCTGTGTGACGGCGGAAAGCGGTAGCAACCTCACCTAGGTTTGGCTGCACACGATTGATCGCGGCATCCGAGTTTGGGTCGCGTTGGTACTCGTCGAAAGCTGCCTGGAGATCGGCGAATAGCCAAGGTCGCCCCAGACATCCACGACCGACGACAACCCCATCTACACCGGTTTCGCGGACCATTCGAATGGCATCAGCCGCGGACCAGATGTCCCCGTTGCCAAGTACAGGAATATCGGTGATTGCCTCCCGCAGTGTTGCAATTGCACTCCAGTCCGCGGTTCCTGAGTAGTAGTCCGAAGCCGTTCTACCGTGTAGAGCAATTGCGGCGATTCCGGCATCACGAGCAGATCGGGCAGCATCCAGATAGGTCAAATGGTCTGCATCGATTCCCTTGCGCATTTTGACCGTTACTGGAATGTCCCCGGCATTGGCTACCGCGCTGCGCACGATGGCGCCGAAGAGGTCCTGCTTCCATGGCAGCGCCGCTCCCCCACCCTTTCGAGTAACCTTTGGAACTGGGCAACCGAAGTTTAGGTCGATGTGATCGGCACGATCCTCGTCAACAAGCATCTTCACGGCCTGACCAATGGTTTTGGGGTCGACGCCATAAAGCTGAATAGAACGAATCTGCTCGGAAGGGTGATGGCCAATCAGGCGCATCGATTCATCGGTACGTTCTACCAATGCTCGGCTAGTAATCATCTCCGAAACATAAAGTCCGCCACCGAAGTCGCGGCAAAGCCTGCGAAAAGCGGTGTTAGTGATGCCGGCCATAGGGGCAAGAACCACCGGAGTGCCAATTTCGAGTTTGCCAAATTTAAGCGACTGTGCCGCCCGCGGAAGAGTTGCTTCCGGGGCGGACAAAGTTGCGTCGATATTGGACATTAGCCGAGAAGCTTGGCACCCAGGTACTCGCGCAGCTTAGAGAGCGAAACGCGCTCCTGCTGCATGGTGTCGCGTTCGCGAACAGTCACCGCTTGGTCTTCGAGAGACTCGAAGTCTACGGTGATACAGAATGGCGTTCCGATCTCATCCTGGCGGCGGTAACGTCGACCAATTGCACCAGAGTCATCGAAATCGATGTTCCAGTAACCGCGAAGTTCCTGTGCCAAGTTACGCGCAACAGGTGACAGATCCTCGTTTCGCGACAAAGGCAACACAGCAGCCTTGACGGGGGCTAGACGGTAGTCAAGACGCAGCACTGTGCGTACATCCACGCCGCCCTTGGTATTTGGTGCCTCGTCCTCAGCGTATGCGTCAACAAGGAACGCCATCAGAGAGCGGGTAAGTCCCGCGGCTGGTTCGATTACGTACGGGAACCAGCGCTCGCCCTTGGCCTGGTCAAAGTAAGACAGATCGCTTCCCGACTCGCGAGAGTGCGTGCGAAGGTCGAAGTCGGTGCGGTTAGCGATACCCTCGAGCTCACCAAACTCCGAACCGGTGAAACCGAAACGATACTCGATGTCGACCGTGCGCTTTGAGTAGTGCGACAACTTCTCTTTCGGGTGCTCAAATATGCGCAGGTTGTCAGGGTTGATGCCCAGGCCGGTGTACCAATCAAAACGCTGCTGGATCCAGTATTCGTGCCACTGCTCATCAGTTCCTGGCTCGACAAAGAATTCCATCTCCATCTGCTCAAACTCGCGGGTGCGGAAGATGAAGTTACCGGGGGTGATCTCGTTGCGGAAAGACTTTCCAATCTGACCGATGCCGAAAGGCGGCTTCATGCGGCTGGAGCCGAGAACATTAGCAAAGTTAACGAAGATTCCCTGAGCGGTCTCTGGGCGTAGATAGTGCAGGCCCTCTTCCGCCGCAACTGGACCGAGGAAGGTTTGCAGAAGGCCGTTGAAGCTCTTCGGTTCGGTCCAAATATCCTTGCTGCCACAGTTAGGGCATGGGATCTCCACCATTCCCTGAGGCG